>MKWU01000424.1_pt1 | contig 81008 bp, 63 predicted proteins | sample 809101 | NCBI WGS metagenome assembly MKWU01 (sample SAMN05860141, study PRJNA318959) | sponge metagenome | host: Aplysina aerophoba | place: Slovenia: Piran, Adriatic Sea, Gulf of Piran | collected 2013-05-07 | reverse complement strand
CGTCCTCGGCAATCTCTCCCCACGTCGCCAGCCGTGCTTCGGACGGGCGCGCCGCCGTCAGGATCTGGAACCGCAGGCAGGCCTTCGCCGACAGCGTCGCGCGGCACGTGTCGATCCGCTTCATCGCCGCCGGCGCGTCTGCATACGGCACGCTGCGCATGTGCTCGCGTACGGCCGGCTGGGGAACAAGCGCTCCGGCCACCGCCGCGACCGGATCGACCTCGATCAGCCCCGCCGCGCGCGCATGCCGGAAGAGGGCGCCGAGCGCCGTCCGCAGCTTCCGGCCGGTGCCCGGCTGCGACGTCCACACCCGTTCGAGGGCCCGCAGCACTTCCGGCTTGCCGACCCGGTCGACCGGCAGGTCGAGCAGCTCCGCCGCGTGCCGCTCCAGCGTCGCCGCCCGCGCCTTGTGCTCGCCCGGCGACAGCCGCGCCCGGTTCGAGTCGGCGACCTTGCCGGCGATCTTCCGCAGCGTCGGCGCCGTCGAGCGCTGCGGCCCCGCGAACGGGTCTTCGCCCCGCTTGACCGCGAGCTTGTTGTCGAGCGCCCAGGCGCGAGCCTGCGCCAGACTCACGACGTCCACCGAGCCGAGCCCGCGGTCGACTCTGCCGCGACCCGGGACCGTGAGCCGTTGCACCCAGGAGCGCGTACCGCTACGCTGGACGAACAGATGCAGCCCGTGACCGTCCGAATACCTGCCCGGCTTGCGCAGCGTCTGAACCTGTCGAGCCGTCAACCTCTTCATGGCGTCCCCTGCGAAACAGGCTTACCACTAGGTTACCACTCTTTGCACGGGATTGGGCGGGATTTCCCTGGCGTGTCTGGGAACGTGATTTCAGAGATTCTCCCATTCTCATTGGTGTTTTTGGAACGCATCGGAACGATTGGGAATCCGCTATCTATCTTCGCGCTGCCCTGAGTGACCTCAATCGTGATCGTCGGCACCGACGCCGCGGACGGTCAGCCCGCGTGAAATGGCCGTTTCCGCGTCGTTCAGGTTGCCGAGCAACCGCTCACGATCGACGGCCCGGAAAGCGGCTCGCCGCGAGCAGGCCCCAGCTCGGCAATGGGGTCGTCCCGATCTCTGACGGTTATCCTCTCCCCGCGGGAAGCCTGCCGCAGATAGCGGCTCAAGTGGGACTTGAGCTCGGTTACCTCTATTGAACCGTGATGCCGGTCATGAAGCTTGAGCGCGTCGCAACGAGGGCGTCCGAGTCGCCCGCCCGGGTCTTCAGTTCCATCTGGAGCCCGTAGCGGCTGGCCGTGTCGAACGTCAACGGTATCGAGAAGCGGTTGCCGGCCGGCTCCTCGCAGGTGACGACCACCCGGATGTCGTTCCCCTCGTCGTCCACCGGGCCGCCGGTGTGCACCTGTTCGACGCAGACCTCGACGACCTCCGGTGCGTCGCTGGACGTGATCGTGCCGGCGAAAGTGATGGTCTGCCCGACGGTCATCGAGGCCGGAATCTCCGCGTCCAGTTGCACGCCCCGGAACTCGCCCGGGTCTATCGGGACGTCCGACACCCGTAACGGCGGGTCGTTGACGATGGACGTTGCGCCGGTTCTCCTGACCGCGGTGTCCAGGGTCGCGCGGCCGCCGGTCGCTTCGTAGAACGGCGGCATCCCGCCGAACGTCGTCGCGCCGGACCGCGCCTCGTGGCGGGCGGCAAAGAAGTTCCAGTAGTTCATCTCCTCAGCGGAAATCAACGCGTTCCGCGAGACCACGATGGTCGCGCGCCGCCACGAATCGTCCACCGGACCGCTGCGCATCCCGTGTTGCGCGATGATGTCGTTGATGTGGACGGCCCGTGTCTCGCCTTCCACGGCGGTGCCGATGCCCGGCGCCGTTGCGTACTCCTCGTCGAACTGCCCCTGGTTTTCGAAGACCACCATCTCCGGCACCTCTTCCAGCCCGATGAGCCCCATGCGATACAGGGTCGTCGGATGATAGATGGATGGTGCGGGCGTCCGTTCTATCGCATAGGAGGAATCCGTACCTGCGTCGCCGCCGTCGGCGCGCGCGACGCGCCGAATCGGCCTCAGGACCGAGCCCAGGAGCGCCTCGCCGGGAAACAGCAGGGGCGTGTGGCCGCCAGGGGCCCATCCTTTGCGTTCTATCCCGTTCGTAATCTCGGTCCAGTCCCAGTAGTCGGCCCACTGGTGCCCGATTTCGTGATTCGAGGTCCACGTCGTGGTGAAACGTGCGTCCCGGTAGAACTCGACCGAACGCAGAGCGGCCGTGCTGCCGAAGAAATCCGTGTAGTCGAATTCATCCCGGCCCAGTCCCCCGATCGGGTTCCGCGCGTTCCAGTGGTAGGCCCCGAACTTCGTGCTGGGGTGCTGCTGGGCCGTCACGATGGCGATCGAGTCGTAGGCGTCGGGAAAGTACCGGTAGAACTGCTGGGTGACCGTCTCCAGAGCGAAGGCGTAGTCGTCGCCATCCACACGATCGCCGCCGAAGCCCGGGAGGACGATGTTCACGACGTGGCTGGCGTACTTCAGATTGGGGTGTATCTGCTCCACGCGCGACACCGGCAGGTTGAGGGGGGCGACCGGAAGGCGAATGGACACTCTCTCGAAGGCGTCCTCCTCGTCCTCCTCGGCTTCCTCTTCGTCGGCGTTTTCGTCGTCCTCCTGGACCATCTTGGGGATCTTGAGCGTGCCGAAGTACACCTGCGGACTGTCGAACCCGCGGCGCCGCCGGCCGATGGCGTCCCACAGCTCCGCCTCGCTCCAGGTCGGATTGAAGGAGCTCACCACCTGCCCCCGGGTGGTCCGCGTCCCGGTGCGGGTCCAGGTGTCGGTCACGGCCTCGCCGGCGGCGCTCGACCAGTACTCGAACTCCACCGTCTCGACGTCACCTGCTATCAGGAAGTCGTCGAAGGCCAGCCCTTCCGTGCTGTCGGCGCGAATCAGGCGGGGCTGCGGGTCGAACCACAGCGGTTGTCCGTACGGTAGATCTTCCTCCTCTTCCTCGGTGGCCGACCGGATGAACGGGAGCCTCGTGACTCCCGACCACGTTTGCCGGCGAACCAGCTCGGGCGTACCGCAGACGAAGGCGGGTTCGGGAGGGAGGGCGGCCAGCCAAGCCGCTGCGGCGTCGCGGTTCGGCGCCGAACGGCCTTCCTGCGCTGCCGGCCGGGCTGGCCACGGTGACATCAGAGCCGCCGCAACGACGGCGCACGCCGCGAGGCACACTGGTACCGACGGATGCGCCGGGCGCATCGTTGCCTTGCGATGGCGAGAGAAGGCCATGCGGATGTCAGCGGGAGGAATCTTCCTCGTCGCCCTCCAGGGCGCCGGCCAGGATGACCGCCATCGAGTAGTTGCCCTCGTGGCAGGCGTATTCGAAAACCGGCGCCGGGTTCAACTGCATCGGGACCTCGTATTTCCAGGGGGCGGTCCACGTGCTCGGGTCGTCGACGCTCACCTCGTACAGCAGCACGTCGGACGAAGCGCGGGTGAAGCGCTCCGTCAGCCGCAGGTCGGCGGTGGCGCCGCCCCGCATGAAGCTGGTCTCGCGCAGGAAGTTGACGGTCTCGACGGCGAGCGTGTCGCCCTCCCAGCGCCCGCGCGACTCGCCCGCCCATTGCCGCAGGCCGGTGAACGGACGGCCGTCGAGGGGAATGACGCGCGGGTTGTGGTTCATCTCGTTGTAGATGACGACCGCGTCGGGCGTCTGGAAGAGCTGCATGTTGTTGTTGTAGCCGCCCGGCGTCATCGGCGGTCCGGCGTTGAAGCCGACGATGCAGCGCACCTGCAGGCCGTTGGCGCCGAGGTCGTCGACCCAGCCGCCCGGCGTCGGCTGGTGCGGTCCGGTGTTCCTGCGCGCCTCGGCCAGCGCGTCGCGCCTGGCCCGGGCCTCGTCCGTCAACGGGGGAATGCGGCCGGAGGGCGGGTCGATCACGAGCGACGTACGATTGGTGGCGACAGTCGACGTGCCCCGGTCGAACCAGAAGTTGTTGTACGACCCGGGGGCTCCGTCGACGCCCCGATCCACGTTGCCGGTCGGGTCGGCTTCCGTGCGCCGGGCGGGGCGCGTGTCCAGGTCGGCGTTCCGATCCAGCGCCGCCCGCTCGAGCTCGGCCGCCTCTTCCGCGGTCAGAAACGCCTGATCGGCGCGGTCCTCCGGCCGCTCCATCGGGGTGATGGTGCGGAAATCCCATACCCCCTGCAGATCGGGGTGGCCCCACGGCGTGGGAGGCACGTCGCCCTGCGCGCCGACCGGAAGGGGAGCCAGCGCCACCAGCATCAAGATCGTCATCGAGCCTGCAATTCGTCGGCGAGCCATCTGCAACCTCCCGCGGGAATCGATGTCCGAGATCGTCCAAACGCCAGATCCGCACGATAGCACACGGCCGCGTCGGTTCGGAATCGCGCCGGCGCGTCCAGCGGACCCGGCAGCGCGTGGCGAGAGCCCGCTGTGGCCGAGCCCGCGGATTGCCGGAGAGCGGCCTCGCGCAAGCAGTGCGCGCTTCATGATTGCGCTGGTTCCGGTGGTGGGTGTAACCTGCGAAGCAAGGGATTGCCTGAGTTCAGGCAGGAGGTTGAAGGCGATGAGAACGCTGGCCATTGCGCTCGTGAGTGTCGGTGTGCTGCTGGTCGCGGGTGCCGGATCCGCGCACCACTCGTTCTCGGCGGAGTTCGATATCGAGAAGCCGATCACGCTCGAGGGCAAGCTGACCGAGCTGGAGTGGGTCAACCCCCACGGGTGGATTCACATGGACGTCGAGAGTCCCGACGGCACGGTGACGAACTGGGCGGTCGAGATGGGGAATCCGACGGCATTGCTGCGGCGCGGCCTGCGCCGGAGCCACTTTCCCCCCGGGATCGAGTTCGTGGTCGAAGGGTACGAGGCCAAGGACGGCTCGCCGACCGCCAATGCAATCACCGTGACGTTTCCCGACGGGCGCGACTTCTTCGCCGGCTCCTCGGGGACCGGCGCGCCGGTGCCGCCGGGGCAACGGTAGCGGCAGTTTGTCGTCGAGCGGATAGCGTGTCCGGCGCGCGCTTCACGCGTGCGCCACGTCGCGGAGGGTGATCATCGTGTCCACGCGGACCATGTCGGCCGTCGTCGCGGCCATCTGTTTCTGTCTGTTCGCGTCGCTGCCCGCGGCGGCGCAGGCGCAGTCCGGTTCCGCGGAGGCGTACGTCCCGCCGCGCACGCCGGACGGGCAACCCGACCTGCAGGGCATCTGGCAGGCGCTGAACACGGCCGCCTGGGACATCCAGGATCACCGGCCGAGCGCCGGCGTGCCCGCCGGCCAGGGGGTCGTCGACGGCAACGAGATCCCCTACCAGCCGTGGGCGCTGGCCCGCAAGCAGGAGAACTACGAGAACCGCATGACCGCGGATCCCGAGCGCCAGTGCTATCTGCCGGGCGTCCCGCGGATCACCTACATGGAGTATCCCTTCCAGATTCTCCAGTTCTCCGACCGCATCCTGCTCCTGTACGAGTACGTGCACGCCACCCGCACCGTCTACATGGACGGCAGCCCGCACCCCGAGGGGCACATCGACTTCTGGATGGGGGATTCGCGCGGGCACTGGGATGGCGACACGCTTGTGGTCGACGTGATCCACTTCAACGATCGGACGTGGTTCGACCGCGCCGGCAACTTCCACAGCGAAGCCCTGCACGTGGTCGAGCGCTACACCCCGACCGGACCGGATCACCTGCGCTACGAGGTCACCATCGAGGACCCGCAGGTGTTCACGCGGCCCTGGACGATGTCCATGCCGCTCTATCGCCGTCAGGAAGCAAACGCCCAGCTCCTGGAGTACGAGTGCTACGCCTACTCCGAAGAGGTGCTGGCGGCCGACAAGTGATCGGACGGCATTCGGCTTCGATGGAGGATCCGATGAGCAGACGGTGCATCCGGGCCGCGGTCGCGGCAGCGGCCTTCGTTGCGATGGCGTGGTTGGCGCCGCAGCCGGCGGTCGGACCCGGCTCTGCCGGGCTGTTTCCGGCGGTAGTCGAAGCGGCCGGAGCGGGCGGCCAGCAGGCGGCGGACTTGCCGCGTACCCCCGACGGCCACCCCGACATGCAGGGCTACTGGGAGGGCGGACCGGGCAACGCCTCGCACAGCATCGAGGACGGCTGCTGCGACGCCATCCACGCGCGGATGCAGAGCCGCGGCCCGGACCGGCTCGGACTGCCCTTCCAGTTGATCATCGATCCGCCGGACGGGCGGATCCCCTACCGGCCGTGGGCGGCGGAAAAGCGCGTCGAGCTGCTGTTCGACATGGAGACGCCGACCGAGCTCTCGCATATCGATCCTGAGGATCGCTGCCTGCTGAACGGGGTGCCGCGGAGCAACTATCGTGGGGATATCGAGATCCGGCAGAACTCCGGCCACGTCGTGATGATGTACGAGTGGGCTCACGCCTACCGCGTCGTCCCGATGGACGGCAGCCCCCACATCGGCAGGGACATCGCGTTGTACAACGGCGATTCGCGCGGCCACTGGGAGGGCGACACGCTCGTGGTCGACGTGACCAACTTCAACGATCTGCCGTGGCTCGACTCGCACGGCAGCTTCTACAGCGAGCAGCTCCACGTGGTGGAGCGCTGGAGCATGCTCGACGCCGACAGCATCCGCTACGAGGCGACCCTTGAGGACCCGGCCGTGTTCACCCGGCCCTGGACGCTGGCGTTCACGATGGGCCGCGTCGGCGGAGAGGGCTACGAGTTCTACGAGGAAGCCTGCTGGGAGGGCGTCACCAACCGGCGCCGGCTCGCCGCGGGACGCATCGCTGTCGCCGACGGTGTGCGCTTCATGCACACCCACGACGATCCGGAGCAGTAGCTCGTCCGGCGTCGAACCGCCGATTCGGGGGCGGCCGGAATCCCGCTACCGGCCCTCCCGACCGGCGCCACCCGGCGAGGCGGCTGGAGCGCACGGAACGTCCCCGGTGACCGTGCCCTGGCGATCAGATGCCGCTCCATGCCGCCGACGCGTTGATACTCCGGACCTACAAGCTGGGCGAAGCGGACCGCATCGTCGTTTTCCTGACGGCCGACCGCGGCAAGCGCCGCGGCGTCGCGAAAGGGGCACGCCGGACGCGCTCCCCGTTCTCCGGCGCGCTGGAGCCGATGACGCGGGGCCGCGTCGCCTACTTCGAGCGGGAGCGCCGCGAGCTGGTGCGGCTGCGCTACGTGGAGCCGGTGTGCTCGCCGTTGGCGAGCGACAGCGTGGAAGCGCTCGCCCATGTGGGGTACTTCGCCGAGCTGATCGACGAATGGGCGCCCGAAGCGGATCCCAACGAGAAGTTGTTCCGGCTGGGGGCGGCGGTGGTCGAGTCGCTTGCAGCCGGCTTGCCCGTTGGCCGGCTCGCGCGCTACTTCGAGTTCTGGCTGTTGCGGCTGCAAGGCGTCTATCCGCCGGTCACGGCGTGCAGCCGTTGCGGCGGCGATCTGAGCGCGGGCGGTCGGCTGGAGGCCGGTGGCGGGACGCTGGCCTGCGTGCAGTGTGCCCGCGTGGACGAGGGCGGCGGGTTGTCGGCCGCAGCGATGGCGTTCCTGACCGCGGCGCGTGCGGTCGGTCCCGCGGGCCTCGGCGATGTAGAGCTGTGCGCGGCGGCGGACCGGGAGCTCGCCCGGGTCCACCAGCGGCTGATCAGGACGCACCTGGACAAGGAGCTGAAGTCGCTGCGCGTCGTGCAGTCGCTCACGTCAGGCTCCCGTAGCGAGTGAGGCCGCCCTCTTCCGCCAGCGCGTCATGCTGGCGGGAGCGTCCCAGTGCCCGAGTACCGGCTGGTCGCGACTCCAACCGTCCGCCGTCACCAGCGCGGCCCGCACGGGAGCGCAGACGGGCGAGGATGTAGGAGCGGGTCATCTCCACGTCCTCGGCGGCCAGACAGTGACATCGAGAGCCGCCGCCGACTGCCGGCTGACGCTGGCGGTGTCAGTGCTACCATTGGGCAACCTGGATTCTGCGGGATATTCGTGGTTCCACGAAGGTCGTTGGGCGCGCGGGTCCTCGGGTGGCGTGGATGTTCTCCTGGCATCAAGTAGGAGGTGCAATGCGGTCCCTGCTCATCTTCGCCACCGTCCTGGTGTTGACCAGCCATGTTCCGGCGCACGCGCAGTTTCTGGAGGACTTCGAGGAGAGGTTATGGGGCGTTCAGGTGTCGTTCACGCCTGAATGGCGGTCCGAGGATCTCGGTGGGGACTTGCTCAATCTTCAGAGGCTCGACATGTCGGGATCCGACTTTACGGTCGGATTCGCGAGAGGGCGTATGCGGTCGGGACACTGGGGACTGTCGCTCTTGCGGCAGCGATGGAAGGATGCGGCGATCTGCAACGATTCCGAGTGTTTCGAGTCGGCCGGGTCGGCGTGGCTGCAGGGGTTCGCCGCCAACTGGTTCCTGCCGTTCGGGGCACCGTTCGCAGGCGACCGGGTGCAGGCCGGCATGCACGTCGATGTGGGAGGCGGCTGGCTGCAGGGTACGATGCGTGTGGACGAAGTGTCCGCGGCCGGCGCGCCGTCGGCCAGAGCTGGTCAGGAGACATCCGCCGCCGAAATCCTCCCGGATCCCTGGAGCAGGGTTCCGGTGCCGCTCTTTCGAGCCGAGGCCGCGGTCGCGGTGACCGTGGCGCCCGGCTTGAAGGTGATCGCCAGCGGTGGGTACGGCCTTCCGTTCACGCGCCGCTTCGGGGTCAGCGTCGCGTACTTCCCCATGGCGGCCCGCAACTGACGAGTTCGAGGAGCGGTCATGAGACGGATGATCATTGCGGCGTGCGCCGCGTTGCTCGTCGCGCCGGCGCCCGGCTATTCCCAGACTCGTTGGTTTGAGCTGGCCGTTCCCGGCTCGATCGAGCGCATCCTCGGTCCCGGTTTCCCGCAACCGGCCGGACAGCGCTTGCTGCGGGATCTGATCGGCATCTTTCACGATCTGGGATCGCCGGCCGCCAATCCGACCGAAGCCGGTATTTTTCGGGCCTGTCTCACGGATCTGCAGGAGCTGCGCACGCGCTGGGCCGCGGTCGATGGTGCGGCGGGGGAGGCGAGTCTCCGTGCCGCCACAAGTGACGAGGGCGGAAGGCGAGCGCTGGAGAGGTTTCTCGAGCTCTTCGAGCTGCGTCTCGAGCGCGAGGGGGCGTCCTATCGCGTCAGCGCGCGGGACCAGGAGCCGCGTTCCATCTGCGGCGCGGACGCCGATTCGCGCTCGGACGTGGTGCAGCAGCGCCTGAACGCGGGCGAGACGCTGGCCTGGGACCTGCCGCAGTTCGTCGTGTCGTTGCCGTTGTCGCCGGGATTCTGGCTGGAGCTGTTGTACGGCGAGCGCACGAACAGCGAGACGCTCGCGGCGACGCTCCTGGCCGAGAGAGCGGCCGGTCTGACGGGACGACTGGTGACGGATGTGCGTGCGGCTCAGCTCTACCTGGGCCTGTCCGCGCTCGACGACCCGACGTTGGACTGGTTGCTGGAGCATCCGCAGGCCATCCTCGACCTGAACGACGAGCGTCTTGACATGTTCGCCCGCTTCGCTGGCGGACTGCGTGTGCTGGACGGCAAGGTGCAGGTGCCGGGCGGCGCCCGCGCGGTTCCCTTCTGGGAGCGCCTCGTCGATGCTTCCCCGGCCGATCCGGAGCGGTTCGTCGAGCGGTTGTTCTCGAGGTCGGCGGGACGCGTCGCGCAGGCCTATCAGATGGTGTCGCGCCTGCCCGAGCGGCAGCAGCGGTTCGTACTCGGGTCCTGGCGCACGGACGCCCGCGACCGGCAGCGCGGTCAGGGGGAGCTCCAGCGGATTCTCGACCGGCTGCCGCAGCCGGCCTCGGTGTTCGCCAATCCCGGCGCGGCACCGTTGGCCGACGTGGACGTGGCCGCTCGGCGCACGCCCGGCGAGACCATCTGCGGGGTTCCTCCCGACGAGGCCATCGCCCTTACGTGGGATGTGGAGAATCCGGGGGTTGCGTTGCCTCAAGACCTAAGGCCGAATCGGAACACGCCGCCCTTCTTCGCCTGTAGTGCGCTGCAGTGCTCGCGTCTGGGAAGAACGAACGAGCTCTTCGCTCTCGAAGACGTTGGTGTCGATGTCACGCAGCAAGGATTCCGATTTGCGTGTCGAGTGCAGGCAAGAATGCCGTATCCCTCCCCTGCAGCTGCAGCTCTGGTCGTTGTTCGCCGCCGCGGGGGGCAGGGCAGGCTGGAGCCCGTGTCGGCTGGTGCCGCATTGTCCTTACCACCGTTGCCTGCGAGGATGTACCGGCTCGGCCGCAAGTTGGGGCGCGACGTGCCCAATGTGATGGCGTTGCGGGCACTTATCCGGTGAGGCAAGGGCGATTCGCGATGCGCAGGCTGGTCGCCTTCATTGACAGCCGTTTCAGGGGTGCGTGAGTCGGAAGACGATCTCGATGCCAAGGACGCTCGCCGGATTGTTACTGGCGCTTGGCGTGATCGGCTGGTCGCCGCCGGCGGCCAGCGCGCAGGCGCTGGACGATCCGGCGTTGCGGGCGCTCGATCCGGCGCTGGTGCTGCGCGCCCTGGCGTTCGACGACGCCGGGACGTTCGTCGGCCCGGCAGCGCGCGACTTCTGGGAGCGCGTGTTCGAGGACGAGCGGATACCCGACAATCCCGAGCGGGAACTGCGCGGCCTCGACGATACCCCGCTGATCGACGCGGCGTACGTGCTGGCCGCCACCTGCAACGAACCCCCGCCCACGGGCCGGACGCGCCTGCGCGCCCTGGCTTTCGTGCAGCGCGTCTTCCGGGACCATGACGGCCGGGACCTGCCCGCCGTGCTGGTGGCCGCCCGGGCCGTCACTCGGTATCCCATGCTGATGCTCTCGGTGGAGCGCATGGGCATAGCGGACGCTCGCGTTTATGCCGCGCTCGCGCGGTTGGCCGACCGCCTGGAGCGGATCAGGCAGCCCCTGCAGTTGCGCAACGCGCTGTCGCAGTTCCAGGGAGCGGTCGCGATCGTGGAACGGGCCGCGTTGGCGGGCGCGATGACACCGGACGTCGCGGGCAATGCGCTGCTGGCGTTTGCCGGGTTGCCGCTTACGCGGAACGGACAGTTCAATGGAGCGGTCGCCGGCTGGCTCGTCGATTACCTGCTTCCCGGCCTCGGCGTGCGCATCGCGCCTGCGTTCGATTCGGACGCGATGGACCAGCAGTTGCTCGCCGCGCTCGCCGGCGCCGCGGGCGTCGAGCGGCCGGTCGTGGAGTGGGAAGGACTGATGTACCGGTTCGACCGCCGGGCGGCACAGTTCGAACGCTTCATCCAGACCCGCGATCGGTTGGGCGGCAACCGTCTCGATGCGGTCCTCGCGCTGTCGGAGACGGCCGCCGGGCTGGCGAGCGGGTCCGATGCGGATCCGGGGCGGCTCGTCGAGCAGATGGAACGGTCCTTGCGCAGCATCCAGACTCCCCGCGTCGGCATCCACGTGCCCAATACGCGGAGCGTGTCGTACGAGGACACGGTCCGGCCCATCGTGGAGGACCTGCAGGAGAACGTGCGCCGGGGCCGGCTGCGCCGGCTGGCGGACGCCGCGCGGCGACTGCTGTCCGTGGTCGACGTGCTGCTCGCGGACCTGCTGCGCACGTTGCCCTACGTCGTGCACGTGTCGAACAGTTACGGCGTGCGGCTGATGGGGGACGATATCGCGGCGCGGCACGAGTTCGGCGTTCGCATCGGAGATGCCGCCGAGCGCGTTCGCGCACCCTGGAGCATGCCGCGCGGCGCGTCTGCGCCGCCGGTCCCGTTCCACCGGCTCGGGCAGTTCTGGATCGCGCCGGAGGGCGACGATCGGTTCACCGGCGTCTGGCACGTCTACGGTGCCCTGATGTCGCTGGATCTGGCCCTTGCGAGATTCCACCTGCCGCGGCTGGCAGGCGTGATCCCGTCGGAGACGCCCGCGATCCTGCCCACGGAGGAGAACTACTTCGCGCATGGAGCGACGCTGTTCAATCCAGTGGTCGTCACCGGATCTCAGGTCAGCGAGATTGCAGCCGCGATCCGCAAGGGTCGCGCGCGCCTGGAGCAGTTACGTGACGATCCGCCGCTGCTGCCGGACGTCTCGCGCGAAGCGGGGCTCGGCGTTCTGCGGCGGAACGAGCTCGCCTGGACGTTGCGGCACCGCCCGGATGCGGTGGGGCGCTTTCTTTCGCGGACCGAGCTGTTCTGGCTGGGGTTGCGTGATGCTGGCGACCCGCCGGTCCGGTCTCCGTCTGGGTGGGGTGCTCCTGCCGTCTGGGTGGATGGCTGCCTGTGCGTGCGGATCCCGCCGCCGGACGCCCTCGATCTCTCCATCGTTTCCGCGGAGCGGTTGGCGTCCGGATTTGCGGATCTGCAACTCGCCCTGGCCGAAGCGGTGGACGAGATGGCGCTTCCGGCATCGATCGTCGGCGACCTGCTGCCGCTGGCGATGCGCGAGCTACTCGACGGCGTCAGCGCCACCCGTCGCGGGCGGCTCGACGCGCTGGTGGGCTACGTTCACGATCTTCCGCGGGAGCGTATCGAGGACTACGTGGCGTCGCTGGTCGGACCGGGACGTCCCCTGCGCCCGATCCAGAGCGGGCTGGAGCCGTGATGGAACTGAAGCCTCGCATGTCGTGGGTGTTGGCAGTGTGCATGGCGCTCTTCTGTCCGCTCGCCGGTTCGCTTCCTGCGCCCACGCGGGCGCAGGAGCCTGATCGCGTGCTGACCATCGTCGAACCGGACCAGCAGACACCGCTCGCCGGCATCGTGCGGATGCGCGCGGAGGTGGTGCCGGCGGCGGACGTCGCGCGCGTCGAGTTCTTCGTCAACGGCGTGCTGGCGTGCACGGCGCCGGCGCCAGCGCCGTTCGAATGCGTCTGGGATGCGGGAAATAGCTCCGAGGCACGCATCGTGCGTGTCGTGGCCCGCTTCGGCGGCGGCGGGCGGCTGGTGCGCAGCATGCGGGCCCGCGGCCGCCCGGCGGCGCTCTTCTCGGCCGGGACGGACGTCGTCCTGGTGCCGGTGGTGGTGCAGGACAGGCGTAGGCGGTTCGTCGGCGACTTGACGTTGGAGGACTTCGAGCTCTTCGAGGACGGGGTTCGACAGGATGCGTCCTTCTTTCAGGCCGCGAGCATTCCACTCGACCTGGTGCTGGCGATCGACTTCAGCGCCAGCATGACGGCGGCGATGGGCCCGCTGCGGTTCGCCGCCCGGCATTTCATCAGTGAGTTGCCGGAACGGGCCCGTCTGGGGCTCATTGCGTTCAACGATCGGACCTACATCCTGGCTCGTCAGGAGCAGAACCGTACAGCGCTCATGGATGCGGTCGACGTCCTTCCGGCGCCGTTCGGCGGCACGGCGCTGCTCGATGCCATGAGCTACGCGCTCGATTTGCACGGCGACGAGCAGGCGGACAGGGTGGTGGTTCTGTTCAGCGACGGCGACGACCGGCACAGCTTCTCGGCGGTCGACCGGGTCGAGGAGCGGATTCGCGCGAGCCAGGCGACCGTGTACGTCGTCACGATGGGCCGCGGGCGCGAGATGGAGAGGGTCCGGGAGCTGCTCGGTCGCCTGACGCAAGTCAGCGGCGGCCGTGCGTTCTCCATCGAGCGGATCGAAGAGCTGGACGGCGTGCTTGCCCATATCCGTGACCGCCTGCAGAATCGGTACTTTCTGGCCTTCCAGTCGTCCAACCCCGCCCGAGACGGCACGTGGCGTCGTATCGAGGTGCGAACAAGCGACCGGCGGCACGTGGTCGCGGCGCGCGAGGGCTACCTGGCCGACGCAGGGTTCTGACCCGCCGGACGAGCGGGTCGCGGCAGCGCTGGCGGACCTGCGCCGCGGGACCTTGACATGCTCGGGATCGGCGGTGAGACTGCATGCGCTCGATCAGTGCACCCGGCATCCCGGCCCGTTGGGGGAGTTGACCCATGACGCGTGCTCTCGTCTCGCTCCTTGCCGCGACCGCGCTGGCAATCGGAACCGGCCTCCTGATACATGGTCCCGCTTCGGCGGGTGCTGGACCGGCGGTCGGTGGACAGGGTGAGACCTCTTCGGGTGCGGGTATCGAGCCGTTCACCATCGACATCCCGGAAGAGATCCTGGCGGATCTGCGCGAGCGCCTGACGCGGGCCCGCCTGCCGGACGAGCCCGAGGGGGTCGGTTGGCAGCTCGGTATGAACCGGGCCTACCTGACGCAGCTCATCGAGTACTGGCGCGACGAGTTCGACTGGCGGGCGCAGGAGCGCCGGCTCAACGAGCTCGAGCAGTTCAAGACCCGCATCGACGGTCTCGACATCCACTTCGTGCACCGCCGGTCGCCGGAGCCGGACGCCTTCCCGCTGATCCTGACCCACGGTTGGCCCGGCACCTTCGCAGAGTTCGCGAAGGTGATCGGGCCGCTGACCGATCCGGTCGCCCACGGGGGGCGGGCGGAGGACGCGTTCCACGTTGTGGCGCCGTCGATTCCCGGCTACGGCTTTTCGGACCGGCCGCCGCGGCTGGGCTACGGGCGCGACCGGACCGGCGCGATCTTCGCCGAGCTGATGGCGCGGCTGGGGTACGAGCGGTACGGCACGCAGGGCGGTGACCTCGGCGCCGGCATCAGCCGCTGGCTCGCCGCCAACGACGCGGAGCACGTGGCCGGTCTGCACCTGAACCTGTGCAGCGCCGACCCGCCCGACCCGGATGACCCGACCGCCGGAGTGCCGCCCGAAGAGGTGGCGCTGATGCGCGAGCGCGCCGCGTTCTGGACCGACGAGGAGCGCGGCTACAGCCACATGCACGGGACCAAGCCGCAGACCCTCGGCTACAGTCTGAACGATTCTCCGGTCGGGCTTGCGGCCTGGATCGTCGAGAAGTACCGGAGCTGGTGCGACTGCGACGGCGACCCGGAGACCCGCTTCAGCAAGGACGAGCTGCTGACGACGCTCACGATCTACTGGGTCACCGAGACGGCGACCTCGGCCGCCCGCTACTACTATGAGGGCCGGCACGGCGGCAGCGCGCCGGAGCCGGCGCGGATCGAGGTGCCGACCGCCTGCGCGGCGTATCCGGGCGAGTTCCGTTTCACGCCGCGGCGTTGGCTGGAAGCGCGCTACAACCTGGTGCGCTTCACGATGATGCCGAGCGGCGGGCACTTCGCGGCGGCGGAGGAGCCGGAGCTGTTCGTCGAAGATTTGCGGGCGTTCTTCCGGGATCTGGGAGTCCGCGGCAGATAGAGGCCGCGGGGAGTGTAGCGGACCTCAAGGGTGCGCTCTTCAGGAGGTGGCAGATGATCATCAGGTGCCTGACGGCGTCGTGTGCAGTGCTCGCGGTGGCGTGGCTGGTTCCGGCGAACACGGCGGTCCAGGCGCAGGAGGTGTCCGGAGCCTGGGAGGCGTCTCGCACGGCGTGGGGCGACCCGGACCTGCAGGGCGTCATCTGGTCGTTCGCGACGATCACACCGCTGGAGCGGCCGGCGGCCTACGCCGGGCGGGAACGCCTGACGGAGGAGGAAGTGGTTGCCCTCAACGCCGATGCTCTGACGCGCGGGGATCAGCCCCCGCCGCCGGGAGATCCGGGGGCCTACAACGCGTTCTGGTTCGACCGCGGCGAGTCGACCGGACGCACGTCGCTGATCGTCGATCCGCCCGACGGGCGCATTCCCTTCACGCCGGACGGACGCCAGCGGCTGGACGAGCGCCGTGCGCTGCTCGGCCGCCCCGCGCATGGCCCGGAGGACCGTTCGCCCGGCGAGCGCTGCACGCATCCCACCAAACCCGCCCCGCCGGGCGGCCGGGGGGCCCGTGCGCCCGCCGCCCGCGCCACCCACCCCCCCAGGGCGGCCCCGCCGATGTCCGCCGGCGGCTACAACAACCATCTGCGGATCTTCCAGGCGCCCGGCTACGTCGTCGTCTGGACCGAGCAGAACCACGACGCGCGCATCATCCCCATGGACGGCCGTCCGCCGGTGGCCGACGCCGTCCGGCAGTGGATGGGCGACTCGCGCGGCCGGTGGGAGGGCGACACGCTGGTGGTCGAGACGACCAACTTCAGCGGCAAGGTCTACTACCAGGGATCGACCCACGGCATGCACCTGATCGAGCGGTTCACCCGCACCGGGGCGGACGCGCTGGAGTACGAGTACACCGTCTCGGACCCGGCCAGCTACACGCGGCCGTGGACGGCGTCGATCACGATGACGACGATCGAGGGCGACCTGTACGAGTTCGCCTGCCACGAAGGCAACTACGGCATGGAGGGCATCCTGGCCGGCGCGCGGGCGGACGAGCGGGAGCTGGCGGTGGCGCGGTAGGGCACGGTCGGCAGGTCGCCTGAGGGCGAGCCCCGCACTACCAAGGCAGGGCAGCCCCCGCAGGTTCGTGGTGGGCGGGCTCCGGTGCCGTGGTCTGTGCAAGTCCGCGCCCGGCCGCGGGGAGCCTGCTGAGGAATGAGTGTGTCCGGGATCCAGGGGCGGTGGTCCTATTCCGGCAGCGCCATCGCGACCAGCTCGCTCCCCATGTCGTCCCAGCCGACGGTGGCGATGATGTACTGCCGGCCGTCGACCATGTAGGTGATCGGCGCGCCGGTGGTGCCGCCCGGCAGCTCGATCTCCCAGACGACCTCGCCGGTCGCCTTGTCGTAGGCGCGGAATTTCTTGCCGCCGGGACCGTTCCACCACTGCGGCAGCGTCGACACGCCGGTGTTGCCCCCCTCGCCGAGGAATACCAGCGACTTCGTCACGAGCACGGACGCGCGTCCGCCCTGGCCGAGCCACGGCAGGTCGAGATCGCGCAGCGCCGGGTGGTCGCGCGGGCCCTCGCCGTTGGGGACCTGCCAGGCGATGTCGCCGGCGTTCAGGTCGATGGCGGTCAGTCGCCCGTAGGGCGGCTTGAACATCGAGAGCCCCCGCGGGCCGATCAGCGGCGTGTAGCGCTGCCGCACCAGCCGCACGTCGGCGCGCGGGTGCTCGGACGGGGTGAGCGCGACCACGTTCTGGCTGTAGGCCGACGGGACGTAGAGCATGCCCGTCTCGGGATCGAACCCGGCCCCGCTCCAGCTCGCGCCGCCGGCGGTGCCGGGGCTGAAGATGGTCCCCTCCTTCGCGCCGGGGTTCGAATCGAGCACGATCGGCGCGGTGAACATCGGGCCCCAGACGTACCGGTCGAGGATCTCGATCGCCTCCTGCCGCAGCTCGGGGGTGAAGTCGATCAGGTCATCGACGGTTACGCCCTGCAGCTCGAACGGCGGCGGCTTGGTGGGGAAGGGCTGGGTGGGGGAGAGCTGCTCGCCCCGCACGTCGGACGCCGGTACCGCCCGCTCCTCGATTGGCCAGACCGGCTCGCCGGTGGCGCGATCGAGGACGTAGACGAAGGCCTGCTTGCTCGGCTGCGCCACCGCCTTGATCGGCCGGCCGTCGACGGTGATGTCCACCAGCACGGCGGACGAGGCGAAGTCGTAGTCCCAGACCCCGTGATGAATTGCCTGGAAGTGCCAGATGCGCTCGCCGGTCCGCGCGTCGACGCAGACCAGGCTCTCGGCGAACAGGTTGTCGCCGGGCCGGTGCCCGCCGTAGTAGTCGTTGGTCGGCGTCGACAGCGGCAGGTAGACGGTGCCCAGCTCCGGGTCGCCGGTCGGGTGCGCCCACATGTTCGTGTTTCCGCTGTACTCCCACGACACGCGGTCGTCCACCGGGTCGACGCCCCACGTCTCGACTCCGAACTCGTTCTCCAGCGGAATCGTGTGGAACGTCCAGAGGTGTTCGCCCGTGCGCACGTCGAAGCCGCGCACGTCTCCCCGCGGAGACTGCTTGTTGGCGACCCGCTGGTTGGTGGTGATGTCCTCGACGTAGGAGCCGATGACCACCACGTCGTTGACGATGACCGGGGCCGAGTTCCAGTAGAACTCGGGGAACGGTCGGATGAGCCCCAGCCGCAGGTCCACCTCGCCCGCCTCGCCGAAGCCGGCGTCCCGCTCGCCGGTGCCCGCGTCGAGGGAGACGAGCTTCGGACCGAGCGTGGCGATGATCCGCGCCTCTTCGCCGTCGGTCCACCAGGCGATGCCCCGCGTCTGCCGGACCCGCACCCCGTCGCTCGGTCCGGTGTTCCAGACCACCTCGCCGGTGGTCGGCTCCAGTGCCGCTATGGTGCCCAGGCCGGTGCTGAAGTAGAGCATCCCGCCCGCCATCAGCGGCGTGGTCTGCGAGCCGACCGGTCCGCGGGTGGTGTCGCCGTCGCGGATGGCGTCGGGGATGACCGGCTGCCGCCAGACGATCTCGACGTCGCCGACGTTCTCGGCGTTGATCTGGTCGAGCGCGGAGTACTTCGTGCCCGCCTGATCGGCCGCGTAGGAGGGCCACTCCACCGTCTGCGCCGCCCCCGGCGCGGCGGGACCGAGCACCAGGGCCGAAACCAGAATGCCGGCCGATACGCCGGCTTGCAGGGTGCGGGTTGCGATGTGCGGCATCTCGATCTCCCCTTTGGCGAACCGAGTCAGTCTACCGTCAACCCGTGTCGCGGGAAACCCGCGTGACTGGAGCCGGAAGCAGCACTCGGGCTGGCTCCGGGGGCCCCGGACCCGGTGCGGGAGGCCGGGGTCTCGACCCACGGACTCCGGAGGATGCGTCACTGGATCTCGATCGGTAGGCGCACGTCCGTCTCTCCGCCGATGAGCAGCGTGTAGGTGCCGCTCTCCCACGCCCCGGTCGGCGAGGCGAAGAACAGGTCGCCCCGCACGCAGGGTCCGACCCGGTGCGCATAGACCACCGATTGCCGGATGCCGCTGTCGACGAAGAACCGGAACCGATGGGCGGGGCAGCGGCCGCCGGGAAAGTAACCTGTGACCGGATCCACTGCGAGCGTGTGGAGCTGCAGATGCAAGGGAAGCAGCTCGGAACGAGCCCGCCGGTAGTCCCGTTGCGAGGTCAGCGGCACCTCCACGCCGTCCGGCCGTACGATGGAGAAGTCGCGTCGCGCGACCGTCAGGGGGCGACCCGACCGAACTCGTATCCCCACGTCGAGGAGCAGCCACCTGGGGTCGTGGTCGCCCCACGAGTAGTGTTGCGCCGCGACGATGTGCAGGCGGTCGCTTTCGTACTCCACCACGTTGCGTTCGACTTGATTGGCTGCGTCCGGTCGTACGACCGCGTCGGTCTGCGCGCGAAGCTCGCCGGTGGACAGGACACCGGCGAGCATGACAGCGACGAACGCGATAGCGGCAACGATACCCAGGGCACGCATGGGTTGTGCCTCAGTCGATGTCGAACGGCAGGCGTATGTCCGTGTCGCCGCCGATGACCAGCGTGTAAGTGCCGCCGTTCCAAGCGCCGTCGGGCGCCTCGAAGAACAGGTCTCCCCGGACGCACGAGCCCTGCCAGCTCGCGTGGACCTCCGTCTGTCGGATTTCCCCGGTGGGGACGAAGAACCGAAAGTTGTGGTTTGCGCATGGGATCGGGAAGAAGCCGGCGATCGGTCGCTCTCGCGTGTGCAACTGCAGCATCATGGGTCTCAACGCGCGACGGCCCCGCCGAAAGGCCGGCAGGGAGCTCAGCGGCACCCGCAAGCCGTCCGGGCCCTCGATGGAGAAGTCGCGGCGCGCGACCCTGATCGGGTCGCCCGACCGGACGTCCATCGCGACGTCGATGAGCAGCCACTTGGGGTCGTTGTCTTCCGGAAAGTAGTAGTGCACCGCGACGACCTGCAGGCGTTCGCTGGTGTACTCGACGATGTCTCGTCCCGGTCGCTTTATTTCATGGGGTTCGTCGACCGTCACCGCCGGCGCCGGGCGTTCGGCGGTGAGTGGCGGTGCGGCGAGCAGAACGGCGGCGAGCACGAGGGCGACTGCGATGAGCGGGGAACGCATGCGGTTACCTCCCGACGCAGGCGCGGCATCTCACTCCATCGTAGCGGAATTCAGCCGCGTCGGATCGCGGGTCATTGGATCTCGATCGGCAGGCGCACGTTCGTGTCCCCGCCGATCACCAGCGTGTGGGTGCCGCTGTTCCATGCGCCCGTGGGAGAGGCGAAGAACAGGTCTCCGCGCAGGCATTCTCCAAACACCGGAGAAGCGTCGACCAGGGTTTGCCGGATGCCGCTGTCGACGAAGAACCGGAAGTTGTGGTCGCCGCAACTGCCCGCCGGAAAATGGTCTCTGACCGTGTCCAGATGCATGTGGAGAGCAAGCCGCATCGGCAACAGCTCCGCGCGGGCGCGCCGATACTCCCGCTGCGAGGCGAGCGGCAGCTCGACGCCGTCCGGCAGCACGATGGAGATGTCGTCGCGCGCTATCGTCAGCGCGTCACCCGACGTGACCTCCACGGCGACATCGATGAGCAGCCATCTGGGGTCGTGCGCGCCCTGAAAGTAGTAGTGCTTCGCGACGACGTGCACGTGGTCGTCCTGGTGCTCCACCGTATCGCGGTCCACCCGATTCACGAGATCGGGCGCGTCGATCGGAGCATCCTGCGCGCGGGCGTCGCCGGCCAGCAGGGCGCCGGCCAGCAGGGCGGCGAAAGCAAGACATGGCGTCCGCATCGGGTCATCCCTCCCAGGGCGCGGCATCTTCGCTATCGTACATGCAGACCGTTCCGGTAGACATTGACCTGCATCCGCTGATGTCGAGCAATGCGCCCATCGCCTGGCTGTTCGCCGGACTCGGCTGCGCCGCCGGCGGCGTGATCCTCGCCCTCTCCGTGTCGCCGGAAACCGGCATCGATTCAGATCTCGGTAACGCAGGACCGGTGCGGGCGGTCGGGTGACGGGCAACACCCTTTGCCGGGAAGCGGGGCGCCAGGAGTCTGCGCCGTAGAGCGGTGCAGACTCCTGGCCAGGCATTGTCGGGCTACGACAGGCCGGACAGCTCCTTCAGCTTGCCGGTGCTGTCGCCGAAGTTCTCCACGCGAACGCCGAGCCGGTGCAGCATGGTGAGCTGCAGGTTGGTCATCGGCGTGGTGTCCGCGGGGTAGACCAGGTGGCGGTTGCCCTTGATGGCGCCGCCGTCGTGTCCCGCCAGCAACAGAGGCACGTTGTTGTACTGGTGCGCGTCGCCGTCGCGTATCGGCGCGCCGTAGAGCAGCATCACGTTGTCGATGAGGGAGCCGTCGCCGTCGGGCGTGCCGGCCAGCTTGGCTACGAACTCGCTGAAGAGCGACACGTGGTACTCGTTGATCTTCTTCACCTTCTCGATCTTCTCGCGGTCCCCGCGGTGGTGCGTCAGCGGGTGGTGCGGGTCGGCGACACCGATCTGCGGGTAGGTGGTGCCGCTCTGCTCGCGGCCGATCATGTAGGTGAAGACGCGCGTGGTGTCGGTCTGGTAGGCGAGCACGAGCAGGTCGTACATCAGTCGCGCGTGGTCCTCGAACGAGACCGGGATGCCGGCGGGCGACTCCAGCAGCGGCAGCTCGCGGTCGGCCTGCCGCTCGGCGATCTGGATGCGCCGCTCGATCTCGCGAACCGCGTCGAGGTAGTTGTCCAGCTTGCGCTGGTCCTCGCCGTCCAGGCCGCCCTGCAGCCTGGCGACCTTGTCCATCACCGCGTCGAGGATGCTGCGCTGCTGCTTCGCGCGGGAGCGCCGCACGGCGGCGTCGGTGCTGCCGGCGTCGCCGAACAGCCGCTCGAACACCATGCGCGGGTTGGTCTCGCGCGGCATCGGCGTCGTCTGGTCGTGCCACGAGATGTTGAGGTACGCGCAACTGTAGCCGGTGTCGCAGGTGCTGACGCCGTTGAACGTGTCGGCGCCCTCCAGCGAGAGCTCCAGCGACGGCAGGCGCGTCTCCCGTCCCAGCGTCTGGGCCGCGAACTGGTCCATCGAGGTGCCCAGATCCAGCTCGGAACCCTGCGTCTGCTCGGCGTGCAGGCCGGTCAGGAACGCCGCGGCGGGACGCGAGTGCGACCCGAGCGCCTCGCCCGGCAGGGCGAAGGCGGCGCGGTTGTCCAGGTTCGTCAGGATGTTGAGATGCTCGCGCACCGGTTCCATCGACCGCAGCAGTCGCGGCAGCTCGAAACCGGCGGCCTCGGTGGTTGGCGTCCAGTCGCCTTCCTGCGTGATGATGCCGTTCGGCACGTAGACCACGCCGAGCCGCTTGGTCGGGTTCGCCGCGGTCTTCGCCAGGGCCGTGAACGCCGGCACCATGCTGTCCAGGAGCGGCAACGCCAGCGCCGTGCCCATCCCCCGCAGCACCGTGCGGCGCGGGATGGCCTTTTTCGTGACGATCATGATCCAACCCTCCTCAACTGAAACGGCGTGCTTTCGATGATACCCATGATCAGGGCGGACCAGCGGTAGTCGCTGGCCGCTGCGTCGCGCACGATCTGCCGGACCACCGGCCGATCGTAGTGCTCCAGCCGCCGGCCGAGTCCGTACGTGAGCAGCTTCTCGGTCACCGTCCGGGTGAACTCCTGCCGCCGGTCGAGCAGGAGCTGCCGGAGCCCGCCCGGCCCTTCGAAGCGCTGGCCGTCCGGGGTGATGCCCGAGGCGTCGATGGGCGGACCGGGTTGTCCCGGGAACCGCGGATCGTCGGTGGTCCGCCAGCGGCCGATCGCGTCGAAGTTGTCGAGCGCGAAGCCGAGCGGATCCATCAGGCGGTGGCAGACAGCGCAACTCGGGTTGGCGCGGTGCGCCTCCATCCGCTCGCGCTGCGACCTCGGCGCCGCTCCGGCAGCGGTGTTCTCTTCCAGGGGCGGCACGTTGGCGGGCGGCGCCGGCGGCGGCGCCCCGAGCACCCGCTCGAGCAGCCACTTGCCGCGGTTCACCACCGACGTGCGCGTGGAGTACGAGGTGAGCGTCAGGATGCTCCCCTTGCCGATGATCCCCGCCCGCTGCTCGTCCGGCAGCGTCACCCGCCGGAAGTGGTTTCCGTAGATCCCCGAAATCCCGTAGTGGCGGGCGAGCCGCTCGTTCAGGTACGTGTAGTCGGCCCGCAGCAGGTCGATGGCGCTGCGGTCCTCGCGGAGCTGGCTGGCGAGAAACAGCTCGGTCTCGCGCTGCATCGCCTGGCGCAGGTTCTCGTCGAACGCCGGGAAGATGGTCGGGTCCGGCGCCACGTTGCGGATCTTGTGCAGCTCGAGCCAGCGGTCGAAGAAGTTGCGCGCCAGGCCGTTCGAGCGTGGATCGGCCAGCATGCGGCGCACCTGTTGCTCCAGGACGGCCGGCTCCGACAGCGTTCCCCGCTCCGCGAGGGTGAGCAACTCGTCGTCGGGGATGCTGTTCCAGAGGAAGAACGACAGCCGCGACGCCAGCTCCACGTCGCCGATGCGGTAGGCGGCAACGTCCGGATCGGCCGGCGGGCGGGGGACGCGGAACAGGAACTCCGGGTCGACGAGCACCCGTTCCAGCACCGTCTGGACGCCGGCATCGAAATCGCCTTGGGCTCGGCCCGACTCGAAGAAGCCGTAGAGGTGCTCGACATCGGGTTCGATCACCGGGCGCCGGTAGGCGCGGCGGGCCAGGGTGCGGATGATCTCCCGGGCGCAGTCCGCTTCCGCGCCGTCGTCTCCGGGACTACAGACGAAGAGCCTCTGCCGGCTCGTCACCTGCTGTGGGGTCATGCCGTCGAACGGGCCGCCGATGACGACGTCGCCCACGGCAGGATTGCCGTCCATCTCCTCGTCGGTGCTGTAGCCGAAGGTCGACATGTCCACCGGCGGCTGCAGGACGCCTTCTTCGAGAGCCGGGTTGCGCACGAAGGCGACCCCTACCGTCCGCAGCCCCGCCTGCACCTGGACGCGCACCTCGAAGTCGTCGTCGGCATGGTTCGCGTACCACTCCCACTCGGCGCCGCCCATGCCGGAACTGCCGCAGAAGCTGGCGATGCAGCGCTCGGCGTCCGCGCCCAGGCCGCCGCCGGCGATGAACGTGGTGACCAGGTCACCGTCGAGCCGCACGTCGAGCTGGTGCGCGGCGTTGCCGATGCCGCGTATGTAGTTGTAGAAGTTGCGGCGCAGGCCCACCCGGATGCTGTACTCCCCGTCGAGCGGGAAGTAGTGGCGCACCGCGATGCCGCCGCGCGTCCCGAACGGCAGATCGTCGGTGTTGTGGTCGTCCTGGATCTCTCTGTCGGGGACGCGGTAGGTGTCGAAGCGGGCGCGCAGCCCGGCGTCGCCGATGGCGAGCTGGCTCACCTGCCGGGCCGCGTACAGATAGCGCTCCATCAGCGTCGGCGACACCGACAGGACGTCGGCGATGTTGTCGAAGCCCTCGTCCTCGTCGTCCGGCGGCAGCAGCGCCTCGGGATCGATCTCCAGCCCGAGCAGGTCGTGAATGGCGTTGCCGTACTCCAGGCGGTTCAGGCGGTGCACCGTCGTGCGGCCCGGGTTCAGATCGTCGGCCGCGGCGCGGTCGAGCTCGGCTTCCAGCCAGTCAGCAACCGCGTCGTAGGTGCCTTCGTCGGGGCGCGGCCGCCCGACCGGGGGCATCATCCGGGCGCGGAGCTTCAGCGCCACCATCTCCCAGTCTGCGGCGTGCGCGGCGACGTCGGCCGCGTCGACTCCCTGCAGTGAGATCGGGACGCTGCCCGCCGCGGCTCCGCGGTCGCTGTGGCAGCCGACGCAGTAGCGGTTGAGCATCGCCCGCACCTGCGGCGCATCGATGGACGGCACGGTCTCCGTCGCCGCAGCCGACTGTGCGGCGGGGGTTTCCGGACTGCCGCCCTCGGGACCCGCGGCCGCGAGGCCGACGGGCAGGCACAGGAGCCCGGCAACCGCCAGCCCCGTCGTACAGCCGGTCGAGAGAACCGTCGCGACCCACTGCCTCGCCGCGATCCGACGCGCTCTCGCGTGTGTCATCACATTACCTCTCGGTCTCGGGTCGGCTTCGCTACTACCCGGCTACCCGGCGCAACGCACGAGCTTGTCGCCCTCGTAGCACATCATCTGCAGCGGGGTTCGCTGGCGGTCGTTCATCGCCTGCATGTCGCCGCCGTGCGCGACGAGCGCATCGATGACCCCCGGCCACGCCTTGAATACGGCGGAGTGCAGGGCGGTGTCGCCGGCGTCGTTGCGGGCGTTCACGTCGGCGCCCAGGCTCAGGGCGAAGCGCGTCGCCTCCAGGTTCGGCCGCTCGTCGGCGTGCAGCGCCTCGGCGACCTCCGGCGGCACGCGCCGGTAGTGGCGGTCGATCTCGCCGTTGCTCCAGTCGGCGCCGGCCGCCATCATCAGCGGCGTCGTCCCGTTCCGCAGCGGCAGAAACGGGTTGGCGCCGTACTCGGCGAGGATGCGTATGATCTCGATGTCGGCGTACTTCGCAGCGAGCAGGAACGGGGTGGCCCCGGCCAGCGATGCCGGCAGGATCCACCAGTTGGTCGCCCGTGGCACGCGGCTGCCCCCGGTCAGCCGGACATCGGGATCTGCGCCGTGTGCGATGAGCGTCCTGACCAGTGTCGCATCGGCGCGCAGCACGGCCGTGTGCAGGGCCGCGTAGCCGGCGCCCGCCGCGTTCGGCTCGGCCCCGCGCTCCAGCAGGAACGCGGCCAGCTCGCCGTGGCCGCTGAAGCTGGCGGTCACCAGGGAGGAAGCGCCGTCGGGCCCCGTCTCGTTCACGTCCGCCCCGGCGTCGAGCAGGTGCCGGGCGCTTTCCACGTGGCCGTGCCGGGCCGCGAACAGCAGCGGCGTGAACCCGCCCAGCGGCAGCTCGCGGGCGCGCTCGTCGCCCCGGCCGCCGACGCTCACGAGCAGCGAGCGGCTCTTGGTCCGTGCGTGGACGTCGGCCCCGTGCTCGATCAGGATGCGCACCACGTCCGCGTGGCCCTGGGCCACCGCCCACATCAGCGCCGTCTGCCCGCGGGAGGACTCCCGCGCGTTGACGTTGCCCGCCCCGTGCTCGAGCAGCGCGGCGACCGCGTCCGCCGTGCCCGTCCGGGCGCAGGTCATCAGCGCCGTCTCGCCCATCGTGGTGGCGGCGTTCGGATCGGCCCCGGCTTCCAGGAGCCGGGCGACCAGCGGGGTGCTGCGGTTGGTGCAGGCGAGCGCGAGGGGCGTTACCCCGTAGGCGTTGGCGGCCCCGGCATCCGCGCCGGCGTCGAGCAGCAGGTCGACGGATTCTGGATCGTCCCAGCGGACGGCCCAGTGGAGCACCGTCGCGCCGTCGGCCTCCGGCGCGTTCACGTCGGCACCGTCATCGACCAGGGCGCGGACCGCGGCATGGTCACCGCCCCGGATCGCCTCCTTGAGCTGCAGGTCGGCGGACTCGGCGAGCGATCCCGTGCCCCCCAGCAGCACGAATGCCAGCAGACCGACGGTCGGGGCCCCGGTTCCGATGCGCATGCTACCCCCTCGTGTTCCGGCTTCGACGTCTCCGACGGCGCTTCCGAACGAGCGAGCTGCTACCGAACGGGCGAGCTAAGGTTGCAGAGGATTATACGGGCATTCCTCCTGGTCCGCCGACCCGTATGGATCTTCACGGCGCGCGCCGATGCTCGAAGCGGCCGGAAGTTTCTACCCGTCAGCGACGGCCGGTGACCCGGAACGTCAGCGGACCGTGTAGGTCCGGCTGTAGCCGTTGCGGCCGTTCGTCATCGTGAACGTGCCGTCGGCTTGCACGGATGCTCTCAGCCAGTGGCCCTCGCACTCTTCCGACTCGCCGAAGTTGGCGATCATGTCGTCCGCCGTGTTGTGGCCCTCGGCGGTCAGGGCCAGGTGCCCCTGCCAGATGCCTTCGACCCGGGGCATTTCCGCGACGCGGTCGTACATGTGCGGCGCGGTGATCCCCTTGCGGGGGCCGTTGTTGAACACCACCACCTGCGGGTCGATGGCCCGCAGGTGCGCCGGCGCGCCGGCCCCGTCGAAGGCGCCGTGGCGGCTGGTCTGGTACAGCGTGACCGTCCCCAGCCGGTTGACCGGGCACGACAGCTTCATCTCCATGTCCCAGTCGAGATCGCCGAGGTTCAGGAACGAGAAGCCGCCGTAGCTGAAAAGTGCGCCCAAGGTCCGCTGGTTCTCGGCCGACGCGGGCGGACGGGTCTCGGCTCCCTCGCAGTGCGGGTTGGGTCCGCCACCGGCGAGCGTCTCGGAGATGAGCTCCATGTTGGAAGAGATCATCCGCACCTCGACATCGCCCAGAGACAGGACGTCGCCGGTGTTGGCGACCGTTCGTGCGTCGCCCGCGACCTCCAGGTAGAGGTCGCGCCACTGCTGGTTGCGCTCCTCCGTCTCGCCGCCGTGATCGAGGAAGCGCTCGATCGGGACCATCGCGGCCAGCTCCCGGAGGCTGCCGACGTGGTCGGTGTGGAAGTGCGTGATCAGCATGTAGTCGAGCTTCTCGATGCCGGCCTCCCGCATCGCCGCGACGATGCGCTCGGCGTCCCGGCCCTCCGGCCGCGGCCAGCCGGTGTCGACGAGCATCGACTCGCCGGTTGGGGAGACGATCAGGGTCGCGCCACCGCCTTCGACGTCGACCCAGTAGATGTCCATGGTCTGCGCGGAAGCAGGCCCTGTGGCACCGAACGTCCAGACGAGGACGACGATAGCTGCGCCGACGAGACGACCCCGGGTTCCAGCATGCCGCATCGTGGCCTCCCAGACTGTTGGTGACACAGGCAGTCTAGGAGTCTGCGCCGCAGAACGCAACGGAGTGAGTTCTGCGGCACAAGCTCCTGGAGAGGTGGGGGCTGGGGCCAGACACGGAGCCTGCGACGGGTTTGGCGGCGCGAGCTCACCGGGTTGGCGCAGGTGTCACAATCTGTCAGCGATTCGTGGGGGACTGGCGGGGGCGGGTCCGTTCACAGGTGTCCGGCGCGGTCCGTCGGACGAGATTCGTAGAAGGATGATTCGGTGGGGATGACGGGGCCATGTGGAAGATGTGGTTGCGTGAGCACGGCAGGTGGCTGGCAGCCGGGGCCGGCGTCATGGTGGCCGGTTTCGGACTCGCCCGTTTCTGGTGGTTCGAGTTCGGCATGGCGCTCATCCTGCTCGGGGCCGCTGCGCTGGGTTACCTGGTGGGCCTGGCGCGGTCGGCGGTTCTCGACGCCGAGCTGACGGAACGTATCGACCGGCAACTCGACGAGCTGCGCGAGGAACAACGGCGGGCGCAGGAGGAGAAGTGGCTCTCCGACGGCGTATCGCCTATCGAGCAGAGCTGGCGGGCGCTGGCGCAGCGCGCCGGCGCCACGGACGAAGACCCGGCGGCCGTGCCCGTGACCGACATCGATCGGCGGCTCGCCGACCTCATCCGGCAGCGCTGCGACCGGGTCTGGAACGGCATCAAGGAGAAACGGTACTGGCGGCAGGTGGACGGGAAGACGGTCGGCCCCGATCTCGGTGCGATCGGGAAGGAGATCGAAGGCGTCGTGCGGGAGGTCGCCGGGTTGTATCACCAGGACAGGGACGATCCCGTCATGGAGGCGCGACTGGGCGACATCCTGCTGATGAGCCGCTCGGTTCTGGGGGAGCTCCTGGCCCAGCTCCAGCAGATCGGGCGCTTCGTGCCGGTCGTCGATCTTCCTGCGCAGAGCCTGGCGATGGTCAAGACCAGGCTGGAGCAGCTCCAGCAGGTGCGCAAGGCCTACCGGTTCTATGCGCGCCACAGGCGCGTGATCGACGCCGGGAGCATCGCGGCGCGGGTCGCCTCGGGGATGAACCCGGTCACGTTGGCGGCCTGGTTGGTGGGTGGCGAGGCCGTGAGACTCGCAGGCGCGCACGTTGCGAAGAAGTACGTCGACGCCTGGCTCAGGGACGCCCTCGAATCCTCGGTCGCGCTCGTCTACGAGCACGTGGCGCGCATCTACGATCCGGGGCGGGTGCGGCGGAGCGCCGACTACGCGGCGCTGGTCGCCGCGCTCGACGTGCACCGCCGCATCCCCGGCGTCGACCACAATCGCAGGCTGCTGCTGGACCATATCCTGCGCGCGCGGATCCCGGACGAGTTCGCGAAGCTCGCGCTGCTCCGCGCGCTCGCCGACGACGGGGTTCCCGATGCCGCCGAGGCGCCGCCCGTCGACCTGCGCTCGCTGCCGCCGGCGAAGCGTCAGGCGATCGCGGATCCGCCCCCCCCCGCACCTGCCCGCCCGCGAAGCGGCAGGCGATCGCGGATCGGCTCGTCGAAATCCTGCCGGCGATGCGCGGCCTCGACGAGCCAGAGGCCAGCCAGGCGATCGAGGACCTGGAGAGTCGTCTGGGGCACGGCCTGCAGGTTCCTCTGGTGCGCTCCGGCAGCCGCACCGCGGTGCGTGTCGAGGAGGGCTTCGTGCAGTTGGCCGTGCTGGCCTGCGACTGGTGCCGGTTCGACCGCGAGAAGGCGCGCAAGGCGATCCGGGACGGCCCGTTCGCCGGCGCCGCACGCAAGGCCGAACGCAGGGACGCCAAGTGGGAGGACAAGGTCAGGGGGCTGCTGAAGGAGGCGCTGGACGTAGCCTTCGACGACCCGGTCGACACCGGCGGGGCCGACGGAGCGCCAGTGCGCCGCCTGATCGAACCGCCGCGGGACCTGGTGGGAGAGGAGTTGGCGGCGCCGCTCGTCGACGCGATCATCGACCTGCTGGCGGGAGCGACGCTCGACCCGTGGCCGCCGGAGCACGATCACATGGTGCTGCTCAACGCCTCGGTGCTGCTCGGCGCCCCGAAGCAGGTGGAAGCGCGCTGGAGCAGGTACCTGGCGGCGGTGTCGAAGCGGTTGCGCACCCGGCTGAAGCATTCGCAGGCGTCGTCCTGGCCCAAGCCCGCGGCGCCGGCGATCCTGCGAGCGAGCGGCGGTCAGGAGCTCCCCGCGCCGGGAATCGTCGTCACGCCTCCGTCGGTACCCCGGCCGCTGGCGGTCTTCGAAGCGGCCGGCGAGGCCCCGCCGCGGTGGGTGCTCCTCTTCGCCGATCGTGCCGTCGTAGGACGCGCGCCGGAGGGAATCGTGGCGCTGGACGACGCCGAACCGGAGGTCCATGGCCGGGAAAGCGTGCGCTTCCTGCGCCGGAAGGGCGTGCTGTCGGACGATCTCGTCGTCTGTTGCGGTGTTCGTCGCTTGACTGTCGCCGGGCCGGTGGCGGGAACCTTCGCGGGGTTCTTCGGTCCCGTTCTGGAGCAGTACGGCCTCGACGCGGACGCGCTCGAAATCGAGGAGGAAGCCTGAGCCGTGGATACGAGGGCCAGACGCCGGCTGCCGATCGGCCTGCAGACCTTCCGCGAACTGCGCGAGGAGGACTGCTACTACGTCGACAAGACCGGCTTCATCGCGCGATTGCTGGACGAGGGCAAGCACTATTTCCTCTCGCGCCCGCGGCGGTTCGGCAAGAGCCTGTTCCTGGACACGCTGAAGGAGCTGTTCGAGGCGAACGAGCCGCTTTTCGCAGGGTTGCATATCCACGACCGCTGGGACTGGTCGCTGCGTTATCCCGTCGTGCGACTCGATTTCGGCGGTGGACACTTCGGCGAGCCGGGGTACGTGCACACCAATGCGATGGCGCAACTGGCGTCCGCCGGGCAGGACAACGGGGTTGCGGTGGAGCACGACACGGCGCCCGAACGGCTCCGTGACCTGCTGCGTGCCCTGCACGCGAAGACCGGCCGGCGCGTGGTGGTCCTGGTGGACGAATACGACAAGCCCCTTCTGGATGCTCTCGACACGCCCGATCTTGCGCGCGCCAACCGTGACTACCTGCGGGGCCTGTACTCGACGATCAAGTCCAGCGACGCGCACGTCCGCTTCACGCTTCTCACCGGCGTAAGCAGGAGCCCTCAGCGGGGGTGCGCGAGGGGGAACCCCTCGCAAGAAACAGCTTCCAAGGTGAGCGTGTTCTCCGGCCTCAACAACCTCACCGACATCACCCTCGACCCGCGATACTCGGCCATTTGCGGGTACACCGAGACGGACCTCGATACCGTGTTCGCGCCGGAGCTGGCCGGGTTGGACCGGGACCGGATCCGGGACTGGTACAACGGCTACAACTGGCGTGGCGCGGAGAAGATGTACAACCCGTTCGACATCCTGCTGCTGTTCGACAAGCGGGAGTTCGGATGCTACTGGTTCGAGAGCGGAACGCCGACCTTCCTCGTGGAGACGCTCTTCCGGCGCCGGATCAGCTCGCTGTCGCTGGACGGGATGCTGACCAGCAATGAGCTGCTTTCCTCATTCGACGTGGGCGCCATCGCCACCGAGGCGCTGTTGTTCCAGACCGGCTACCTGACGATCAGGGACGTGCGGGACCGGGGCGGCGTCCTCCGCTTCCGCCTGGGCTATCCGAACCGGGAGGTCCGGCAGAGCCTGAACGAGAGCCTGCTGCGGCGTCTCGTGCAGGATGGGACGCGGCAGACCGCCAACAGCGACCGCCTGTACGACCTGCTGGAGGCCAACGACTTCGATGGGCTGAAGGTGCTGTTCCAAGCGTTCTTCGCCGGCATCCCCTACGAGTGGTACACGAACAACGCCATCTCCGACTACGAGGGCTACTACGCGAGCGTGTTCTACTCGTACTTCGCCGGGACCGGCTTCGACATCACGGTCGAGGAGTCGAGCAACCGCGGGCGCGCCGACATGGCGGTCCGCTTCGGGGGCAATGTCTACCTGTTCGAGTTCAAGGTGGTGGAGCAGGCGACCGAGGGAGCCGCGCTGGCGCAGCTCAAGGAGCGGGGCTACGCGGACAAGTACCGCGCCTCAGGCGACCCCATCCATCTGATCGGCGTGGAGTTCAGCAAGGAGACCCGCAACGTGACGGCGTTCGAGGTGGAGCGCGTCTGAGTCGTTTTCTCGAACGTGCGGGGCCGGCGCGGCACGACCGCGCTGGGCGCTCGTCTCGTGGACCGCGTCGTGGTCCGGCGTGTGCCGTGAGACGATCTTGCGATGGGCGTGGGCGCCCCGGAGACCTGCCTGCGCAACGCGCTCCGTGTCGAACGATCGAAGGGCCAGGAGATTGCGCCGTAGAACGCGACGCAGTGAGTTCTGAGGCGCAAGGTCCTGGAGCGTTGGGGCTGGGGGCCGAACACGGAGCGCTGCGACGGGTTTGGCGGCGCTATGCTGATCCACGGTGATGACCCGACGCAGGTTGCCCATCGGCTTGCAGACGCTGCGCCACCTCCACGAGCGCAACTGCTACTACGTCGACAAGACCGGGTACGTCGCGCGGCTGGTGGATGAGGGGACGCACTATTTCCTGTCGCGCCCGCGGCGCTTCGGCAAGAGTCTGCTGCTGGACACCCTGAAGGAGCTGTTCGAGGGCAACGAGCCGCTGTTCACCGGTTTGCACATCCACGACCGCTGGGACTGGTCCGAACGCCATCCTGTCGTCCGGCTGAGTTTCGGCGGCGGACACTTCGCCGAGCCGGGGTACGTGCAAACCAGTGCGATGGCGCAACTGGCTGCCGCCGCGGAGGATGCCGGCGTTGCGGCGCAGCACGACACGGGGCCGGAACGCTTCCGAGACCTGCTTCGCGCACTGCACGCCCGGACCGGCCGGCGCGCGGTGGTGCTGGTGGACGAGTACGACAAGCCGATCCTGGACGCGCTGGAGGCGCCGGACATCGCGCGCGCGAACCGCGACTACCTGCGGGGCCTGTACGCCGTCATCAAGGACAGCGACGCTGACGTACGATTCACCTTCCTCACCGGCGTGAGCAGGTTCTCGAAGGTGAGCCTGTTCTCGGGACTCAACAATCTGAAGGACATCACGCTGGATCCCCGCTACTCCGCCATCTGCGGCTACACGGAGGCCGACCTGGACACGGTGTTCGCGCCGGAGCTGCCGGGTCTGGACCGCGCGCGAATCCGCGACTGGTACAACGGCTACAACTGGCGGGGCGCGGAGAGGGTGTACAACCCGTTCGACATCCTGCTCCTGTTCGACGAACGCGAGTTCGGCTGCTATTGGTTCGAGAGCGCCACGCCGACGTTTCTTGTGGAGACGCTCTTCCGGCGCCGGATCAGTTCGCTGTCGCTGGACGGGATGCTGACGAGCAGCGAGTTGCTCTCCTCGTTCGACGTCGACGCCATCGCCACCGAGGCGTTGCTGTTCCAGACCGGCTACCTGACGATCAAGGACGTGCGGGAGCGGGGGGGCGTCCGTCGCTACCGTCTTGGATATCCGAACCGGGAGGTCCGGCAGAGCCTGAACGAGAGCCTGCTGCGGCGTCTCGTGCAGGATGCGACGCGCCAGACCGTCAACAGCGACCGCCTGTACGACCTGCTGGAGGCCAACGATTTCGCGGGGCTGGAGACGCTGTTCCAGGCCTTCTTCGCGAGCATCCCCTACGAGTGGTACACGAACAACGACATCGCCGACTACGAGGGCTACTACGCGAGCGTCTTCTATTCGTACTTCGCGGCGACCGGCTTCGACGTCACGGTGGAGGATTCGAGCAGCCGCGGGCGGGCGGACATGGCGGTGCGCTTCGGGGGCAATGTCTACCTGTTCGAGTTCAAGGTAGTGGAGCAGGCGACCGAGGGCGCCGCGCTGGTGCAGCTCAAGGAGCGGGGCTACGCGGACAAGTATCGTGCTTCCTACGAGCGCATTTACCTGATCGGAGTTGAATTCAGCAAGGAGACGCGCAACGTGACGGCGTTCGAGGTGGAGAGAGCCTGACGGCACGAATTGCCACGCCGAACAGCCGGCGGTCCGAGGCGGTCCGGCGAACTAGCCTCACTCCAAGGGCGGTTCATGGCGCGGATAGCGGAGATCTCCCCACGCATTTGACGGCGGATCCTTATCGATGTGAGTCTTCATGATCTTCAGCACTACCGGGATAACCTTTTCCATAGCACGACTCCCTGCCCGCAACTGTTTTCGACCCCACCCATTCCGAGCGGTAACTCCCCCATGAACGATCTGGTTGCGCAAGGTATACAATCTCTGGAAGACTATAGGAAGCGCGTCGCGGGGAGATAGAAGGCCAGGTGTTGTATGCCTCTTGACGCTCTTGTTCTCATCTCTAAATCTCTCCCTGCTGTCAAAAACCGCTTTCTGGGCTCGAACGCAAGTCCAGTAACCCTCGTATATGAACTTGTTGTTCATTACGTCATGAATTGCTTTTACGCACTCTTTGTCCCGGACGACCTCGTGGAGCCTCTTGCGTCCGTCTTGATTACATATCTTGAGAAGAAAATTTCTTTGCATGTTTGCTTCACAAGAACCGTCGCCGTTCTCAGTATCCGAGCGCCCGTTTTCTGTTGTGTGCCCATAGGCGGCGTTAAACGAAATCCAGAGGTATAGAAACCGCTCGACATCAGAATGCGCTTTCCTGCTCTTCTTTAGCCAACTGAGTGCACGGCGCACGCGGTCCTTGTTCGCACGGCGCATCCGGTCGTCGTCCTCGGTCCTTATGGTCTGAGTTCTGGGCAATTCAAAGCTCCGCCTTCCGGCTCGCCTCGCCGGCACTAACACGTCGCCCGCGCGCGGAAACCGCGAAGTCAACAAACCTGCGTACGAGTGAAAATTCCCTTCGGGTCAGATGCTGATCAGAGTTGACATCTCTCTGAGGGACGGAAATTCTCCTCAACACGACACGCAGTTGTCGTTGTTCACCGCGCCGAGGCCCTCCAGGTAGCCCAGCGTCTCGGGGAACGGAAGCGTCCGCTGGTACGGCCCGTTCGCCATGTCGGCCGTGGTCTGGCCGCGGCGGCTGATCGCCATGACGTCGGCGCCCCTCTCGACCAGGTAGCGCACCAACTCCGTGTCGCCGCGCGCCGCCGCGTGGTGCAGCGCGTTGTAGCCGTCGTGGTCGCGGGCGTTGACGTCGACACCCACCTCCTCGATCAGGTACTTCACCGACGGGAGCCAGCCGTCAGGCACGTGCCGGTGGGCGTTCGATTCGAAGCCCTCGCCGTAGCCGACACCCGAGGCCGCGTGAAGCGGCCAGACGCCGGGGCCGCCGGGAACAGCGGGGGGCAGTCCGGAGGGATCCGGGAAGTTGTCGTCCCTGCGCCGCCGCGGCTCGGGCGCCCGCGTCGGAGTGTTCGGATCCGCGCCGTGGGCCATCAGCAGCCGCATCGCGGCCACGTCGGTGGCGTAGGCGGCCCGCCAGAACGGGGTGGCGCCGTCGACGCTTTCCGAGCAGCAGTGGTTGTAGGACATGTACCAGAGGTGATTGTTGGTCCGCACGTTCGGATTCGCCCCCGCCTCGAGCAGCGCCTCCATGACGTCGAGGTAGGTGGCCTCCTGCTGATCGTGGGCGCGGGGCTGCGGGTAGCGCGCCCGCGGCGCCCACTGCAGGTTGAGCGCGGCGAACAGCGGCGTGGCCCCGCCGTCGGTCGCGATGTTCGGGTCGGCGCCCCGTTCGATGAGGCGCAACGCGAGGTCGAAGTGCCCGTTCATCGTGGCGATCTGCAGCGGGCTCGTGTGGTCGCCGCTCACGCGGTCGATGTCGGCCCCGGCGTAGATCAGCGCCAGCGCCACGTCGATGTGACCCTGGCGGGCGGCGTGCAGCAGCGCGGTCAGGCCGCCCTGCTTCCCGACGCGCTCGGTGTAGTCGCGGGGCGTCCCGCGGGACAGCCGCCGGCCGTCACTGTCTTCTCTCGCGGTCTCGGGGAACACCTGCACCTGCCGGGCGGCCCGGATCGCGGCCTGGACCTGGGCGGCGGTCGGCTGCCAGCCCGTCTGCTCGTGCGGCGGCGCGGCGGCGCGGAAACCGTCCAGCACCTCCTGTCGCCGATAGGCCGCGGCGCGATCCACGGAGTCGAGCGCAGGCAGATCGACCACGCGGGTCGCGATCTCCAGTTCCGCGCCCCGTTCCATCAGCACGTTGACCGGGCCGACGCGGTTGGCGGCGGCCGCAAACATCAGGGGAGTCTGGCCCCACGTGCTCTCCCGCGCGTCGATCTCCGCGCCGTGGTCGATCAGCGCCGCCACCGCCTCGGCGCTGCCCGCCTGGGCGGCCAGGTGCAGCGCGGTCGCCCCGCTGGTCGTGGTCGCGTGCGGATCGGCGCCGGCCTCGAGCAGCGCGCGGACGACGCCCGGCTGCCCCGAGCGGCTGGCGACGTGCAGCGGGGTGTGCTGGCCGATGCGGGTGGCCGCCTCCAGGTTGGCGCCCGCGTAGATGAGCGTCTCGGCCAGCTCCACGTCGCTCCGCATCGCCGCCCAGTGCATCGCCGTCATGCCGTCGGCCTGCGCCGTCTGCACGTCGACGCCCCGCTGCAGCAGGCTCCGGACCGCTTCGACGTCGCCCCGGCTCGCCGCGTCCGCCACCGGTGCGTCCGCGGGCGCCGCCGCCAGCACGGCGAGAAGGGCCGGCGCGGCGCACAACGCCGCCGTGAGTCCCCAGCGCAGCGATCCGTTCATGGTTCTTCTCCAGAACTCCGGAATCCGGCCGCCGGGCCGGATTCCGGTAGCAAAGCGCGAACTCCCGTGTCTTCCGTCCCGCCCGATCGTGCGCTCAGGCGTCGAGGGCGAGCGTGCCCGTGCTGTCGCCGAAGGTCGCCCGGTCGTCGTGCCCGAGCGCGTGCAGCAGCGTGAGCATCCCGTTCGCCATCGGCGTTCCCTCCGGCGCCCGCACGTGCAGGCCGCCCGGCAGCCGGCCGTTGGCGTGGCCGAAGACGATGAGCGGACAGCGCTTGTGGTTGTGCAGGTTGGGATCACCCATGCCGGAACCGTAGAGGATCACGCTCTTGTCGAGCAGGTGCGTGTCGCCCTCGACGGTGCTCTTGAGCTTGTCGAGGAAGTACGGCAGCAGGCTGACGTGGTAGCGGTTGATCTTGTTGAACTCGAGGATCGCGTCCTCGTTCCCGCCGTGGTGCGAGGCCGAGTGGAACGGCCGGTCCGTGCCGCTCAACGGGTAGACGCGGCCCGACGCGTCGCGCCCCATCTTGAACGAGAAGACGCGGGTCACGTCGCTCTCGAACGCGAGCGCCTGCACGTCGAACATCAGCTTGACGTGCTCGTCGAACGAGTCGGGCACGCCGGCCGGCGCCTCGGGCAGCTCCCGCGGCTCGCCGCTCATGTTGCGCTCCTCGACCCGCTGGATGCGCCGCTCGATCTCGCGGATGTTCTGCAGGTAGCGCTCCATCCGGCGGCGGTCCGTCGGACCCAGCTCGCGCGTCAACTGGGAGACGCGCGAGGTCATCCAGTCGAGGATGCTCGCGTCGGTCTTGCGGCGCGCGGCGCGCTCCTCGGCGGTGCCGCCCACCCCGAAGAGCTGCTCGAAGGCGACCCGCGGCGAGCGGGTGACGGGCAACGGCTCGCTCGGCGACGCCCAACTGATCGAGTCGGTGTAGACGCAGGTGTAGCCGTAGGCGCAGCCGCCCGCCTGATCGACGTTCTCGATGCAGAGCTGCATCGACGGCAGCGGCGTGTCCTGCCCGAAGCGCTGCGCGTGGATCTGGTCGAGCGACGTGCCGGCGCGGACGTCCGAGCCCTGCGTCTGCTTCGGATGCGACTGGGTCAGGTAGACGGAGCTGGTCCGGAAATGGTCGCCGCCGATTTCGGGGGGCGAGAACGCCTCGGCCATCCCGACGTCGGTGTCGCTGATGATGGTCAGGTGGTCGCGGTACGGCTCGAGCGAGCTGAGCGCTCCCTTGCTCAGATCGAAGTCGCGGCCCGCCGCGGCGGGGGCCCACAGGTGCTGCGTGCCGCCCCATGCGTTCGAGCCAGCCGCGCCGTGCACCATCTCCAAGCAGACCAGGCGGGTCGGATCGAGCGCGGCCCGGGTGGCTGCCGACACCCGGCCGGCCGGATGCATCGCATCCAGGAAGGGCAGGGCCAGCGAGGCGGCTCCGACGTCACGGATAAACGTGCGACGAGGAATGTGCTTGCCAGTGATGTACATGAATCTGTCTCCCCACCTGTGCCTGTCGGGTTCGTCTCCTGCGCCGCTAGCCCGACAATCGTCGCCTGCGGCGCCGCTTGCCGCCCAACCGGGCCTGACTAGCAGTCTACGCCGTTCTACGGCGTAGACTGCTAGGGTGCTTCGGTCGCCACGTCGTCGGCTTCCGCCCGCTGCATCCGGAACGCCGGGCTGTCGATGACGCCTCGAATGAACGAGGACATCCTGTAGTCGTTGGCACGCGCCGCCGCGGTGATCGCGCGGACGGTCGGCATGTCGTAATGCTCGATCCGCCGGCCGAGGGCGTACGACATCAGGTTCTCGGCGAACGTGCGGGCCAGCGAGTCCGAAAGGGCGAGCAGCGCCGCCCGCAGATCCTGCGGCGTCGACACCTGCGTCCCGTCCCACATCTCGCCGCGTGTGTCGAGCGGCATGCCGTTCTCGCGGATCCGCCACTTGCCGATGACGTCGAAGTTGTCCAGCGCCAGCCCCAGCGGGTCCATGAAGCGGTGGCAGGCGTTGCACGTCGGGTTCGTCCGGTGCATCTCCATCCGCTCGCGCGTGGTCAGCGACCGGCCGTCGATGACCGTCGCCGTCTCGTCGAGGTCGGGGACCGCGGGCGGCGGCGGCGGGGGCGGCACGCCGAGGACCACCTCCATCACCCACTTACCCCGCAGCACCGGCGACGTGCGGTTGGCCAGCGACGTGAGCATGAGGACCGAGCCGTGGCCGAACAGGCCCCGTCTCCGCTCGTCGGTGAGCCGGACGCGCCGGAACTGCGGTCCCGCGACGTTGGGCAGCCCGTAGTGCCGGGCGAGGCGCTCGTTCACGAACGTGTAGTCGGCCGTGAACAGGTCGAAGAAGCTGCGGTCCTCGCGCACCAGGCTGTCGAACAGCAGCTCCGTCTCGCGGCGCATGGCGTCGGCGAGCTGGCGGTCGAAGTTCGGGAACCAGAACGCGTCCGGCTGGACCTGGTCCATGTCCTGCAGCCGCAGCCAGAGCGCCGCGAAGCGGGTGGCCAGCGACTCCGACCGCGGATCGGCCAGCATGCGCCGCACCTGCGCGTCGAGCACCTCCGGGTCGGAGAGCCTGTCGTCGGCCGCCAGCGCGATGAGCTCCTCGTCGGGCGGTCCGGCCCAGAGGAAGAAGGCGAGGCGCGACGCCAGGGCCGCGTCCGAGATCCTGTAGTTCTTCCCAGGCTCGACATCGCTCGCCGGCCGTTCCAGCCGGAACAGGAAGTCGGGACTGGCCAGCGTGGCCTGCAGCGCCGTGCGGATGCCCGTCTCCCAGCCGCCGTCGCGGAGTCCCGCCTCGTAGAACGCCATCAGATCGCCGATATCGGTCGCGGTCAGCGGCCGGCGGTAGGCCCGCGCGGCGATGCGGGTGACGATCGCCTCGGCGCACGGGCGCTCGGTCGCGGGGGACGTCGGACGGCAGGTGAAGATCCGCTGCCGGCTCGGCGTTTCCGACACCCCGGTGACGTCGTAGGGACCGTCGATGATGAAGTCGCGCATGTGCGGCAGGGCGGTGATGCCATAGCCCAGGTCGCCGATCTCGGTGTCGACGATCGACCACTCGTGCGGGGCCAGCACGTCCTCCACCGGTCCCTCGAACTGGCGGACGAACACCGCGGAGACGCGGCGGGGACCTGCCCGGACGAAGATCGGCTCCTCGACCTCCAGATACACGCCGTTCGGGTCGGAGGTGCGCAGCCACTGATCCATCGCCAGCAGCGCCACCGGCTCGCCGTCGATCGAGATTTCGATCTGCTCGTTGCGGATGGTCGATCCGGACAGGCCGCCGGTGGTCGTGTGCTGGAACGCCATCGTGAACAGGTAGTCCCCGTCGGCCGGGAAGTTGTGCAACACCGAGAACCCGCCGCGCGAGCCGTACGGCGCGCCTTCCACCCGGTCCCACTGCGAGTACGCCCGCGACTTCGAGTAGGTGACCTGCTTCGGGGCGGCGTTGGGATTGCCGACGGCGAGCTGGGCGACCTCGGTGGCGGCCCGCAGGTATCCGTCGAGCAGCGTCGCCGACAGCATCTGCACGTCGGCGATGTTGTCGAAGTTGGCGCTCATCGTGTCGAGGGGCAGGTAGTCGCCCGCGTCGATGCGCAAACCGAGCAGGTCGTCGACGGTCCGCTCGTACTCGTAGCGGTTCAGCCGCTGGAAGGTCCGGTAGCCGGGATTCGGATTGTCCGCGGCCGCCTGATCGACCACCGATTCCAGCGTCTCGACCAGCGCCGTGAGCGTGTCCGCCTCGGGCCGGCGGACGCCCGGCGGGGGCATCATGTTGGCCCGCAGCTTGCGGATCATCTTCTCGGTGCGCTCGGCCTCTGCCGGATTGCTTGCCGCCGTGCTGACGTCGAAGTCCTCCAGCGACAGGTTACCGGTCAGCATGCGGTCGTTGTGGCAGGTCCGGCAGTAGCGCTGCACGACCCCGGTCAGCTCCGCGTGATCGGGCACCGACGCTGCGGGCGGAGGAACGGCCTCCTGGGCCGGGCCGCGGGCGGCGGTGTCGATCGACGGAACCGCAGCCGCGAAGAAGACGGCGAGCAAAGTGGCGGGCGCAGCAAGTGTTCTCATGGTCAATCCCGGCCGCGCGCCGGCAACGACCGTGCGCCGACGGCCGGACCTACGAATCCGCACAGTGTATCAGTCCTGGGCGCAGGCGCCAGCGGAAACTGGGCGGGAACGAGGGATTCGTGCGCAGGGATGCGTGGCAGGGCGTGCCGCGCGCGTCCGGGAGCGCGTCAGGCGAGCCTCGACGTGCCGGAGACGCGCCCGCCTTTGATTCTTCGGACCGATAATCCATTTGCGAAAATAGTCGTTTATGGTGATTATTGTAAACGATGCGTCTCGATGCCGCCCTCGACGTGCTCGGCGCGATGCCCTTCTTCGATCTGGCCACCGTCGTGCAACTGACCCAAGAGTCGCGCGCGAGCCTCGTCGAGCAGCTTCACCGCTGGTGCCGGGCCGGCAAGTTGGTGCCGCTCCGTCGCGGCATGTACACGTTTGCCGATCGCTACAGGCGTGTGGCGGTGTCGCCGGCCGCCCTGGCCAATGCGCTGTACCGGCCCTCGTACATCAGCGGACTCTGGGCGCTCGGCTTCTACGGCCTGATCCCGGAGGGGGTGCCCGCCTACACCAGCGTAACCACACGCACGCCGCGGAGGTTCGACAATCCCTTCGGCGCGTTCCGCTACACCGCGATCAAGAGGAGCTTCTTCTTCGGCTATCGTGCCGTCTCCATCGCCGGTGCCGAGGTCGTGCTCGCCACGGCGGAAAAGGCGCTGCTCGATCTGTTTCACCTGAGCCGCGGTGAATGGGATCGCCCGCGGATGGTCGAGATGCGGTTTCAGCAGTCCGAAGTCGTCGACCGGCATCGCCTGCAGGCCTACGCGCTGCGCATGGGAAAGCCCAGGATCCTGCGCGCGGTGCAGGTGTGGCGCGACTGCTGCGACCCGCCGGAGGAAGGCGGCGTGGACCTGTGAAGGACCGTGCTCTCGAGGCGGCGCTGCAATTCGACGATCCCGGGCGCAGACTCAATTCGCTGCGCGAGTATCTCCAGGCCTTCATCATGCGATCCCTTCACGAGAGCGAGGCTTCCCGCACGATCGCGTTCGTCGGCGGGACGGCACTGCGGTTTCTGGAGGACCTGCCGCGGTTTTCCGAAGACCTCGATTTCTCGCGGGTCTCTTCGCAGGGGTACGACCCCGTGCTCTGGCTGCGCAAGCTCAAGCGGGACCTCCATCTCGCCGGTTTCGACAGTACCGTCCGCTGGATGGACCGCACGCCGGTGCAGGTGGCCTGGATCCGAACGCCGTTCCTCTTGGCGGAGGCGGGATTGTCCGGCCATCGGGAGCAGAAGCTCTCGATCAAGGTCGAAATCGATACCCGTCCGCCCGCAGGAGCCGCGTTCAAGCGCTCCGTGGTAACCCGCCACTTCACGTTCGTCATCCGTCACCACGATCTGCCGTCACTGATGGCTGGCAAGCTGCACGCGCTGCTGGCGCGCGGCTATCCGAAGGGCCGCGACTGGTTCGACCTGGTGTGGTATCGGGCCCGGCGCCCCCCGGTCGAACCGAACATGCGGCTCCTGCAGTCCGCCCTGGATCAGACGCAGAGCACTTCCTTCTGCCGCGCCGCCGATTGGCGACGGCTGGTTCGGACGCGGCTCGCCGATCTGGAGACCGGCCTCCTGGTTCGTGACGTCGCGCCCTTCCTGGAGCGGCCAGCCGACGCCGTGCTCCTGGAACGCGCCAATCTCGAGGCGGTCCTAGCGGCATGAGTGATGACGGGACCTGGACGAAGGCGCCCTGCCGCCGGTCGCGAAAGCCCGGAGAGGTGAGCCGAGCTCTCGTGCAGGTTGCTCGCGGTTGCCTCCCCGGTTGGATCCCGTCTGCGGCTGGGCGTAGGATGGGCGTGTGACGCAGCCACTCGACCCGGTTCATACTCGCGCCCCCGTCTTCTCTCCGCGCAGCGGCGCGGCCGGCGTCGAGGTCACCGTGGAGACCCGCGATCTCCCTGCCCTCACTCCCGTCTACCTCGGCATGGGGGCTACCCGCTCCAGCTTCGAGGTCCTCAGCCAGCTCGTCACCAGCGAGTTGGGTGAGATGTCCACCGTCGTCGAGGTGCCCGACTGGGCCACGGCCGACCGCACGCACTACTTCGTCCTCGTGGACGTCTACTTCCGGCCGCTGGCGGTCTCCGACGCCTTCCTTGTGACGGAACGCGATGGCACGCTACGCCGCAGGGGGGAGATCGCGGGGGACGCCGGCGGCTGCCTGACCCTGAGCGAGGAGGGTGAAGGGCAGGAGCTGTACGTGTTGACAGGTGAAGTGCAAGAACTTGCGCTCGGAGATCAGGTTGTGGTCGAGGCGACGCTGAGCGAGTCGCCCGGCTGCGGGCAGGGCACGGCCCTGCGGGTCACGCGCGCCCAACGGCTGGATTGAACCCCCTCCGTCGTCGGGAGCACGCATCGGCCCACGAGGATGCGAGGCGGGGAGGAATCCAATGGGATTGACAGGGGCGAAGGTGCGGTTGCGGAACCCGAGACTTCCGGATCTCGAGCCGGTCGAGATCGATGCGCTGGCCGACACGGGCTCGGTGCACCTGTGCATACCGCGCTGGCTGCAGCGGCGCCTGCAGCTCGAGGAATCGGAGACCAAACCGGTGACCCTGGCCGATGGCAGAACGGCGCAGGTTCCCTACGTCGGCCCCCTCGAGCTGCGGTTCGAGAACCGGGTCGGGTTCACGGGGGCGCTGGTCATGGGCGAGCAACCCCTGCTGGGAGCCATTCCCATGGAGGACATGGACCTGGCCGTCGTGCCGCGGACGCGACAGGTAGTCGTCAATCCAGACAGTCCCGACGCGGCCAGGAGCAGGGCCTGAGCCCCCGTCGCCTTAGGGCCTGAGCGCCCCTGCCGATCTAGCCCGACAATCGTCGCCTGCGGCTCCGATTGCCGCCCATACCGGGCCTGACTAGAAGTCTACGCCGTTTCTACGGCGCAGACTCCTAGAGCGGCGGCTCCCGCCACCGCTCGCGGCGCACCAGCTCGCCGCTGCCGGCCGTTCCCAGCACCTCGCCGTCCCGGTACACGATCTCCCCGCGCCGGATCGTGAGCTGCGGCCAGCCTGTCACCTCGCGGCCCGCGTGGATCGAGTAGCCGCTGCCCGAGAACATGTCCTCGTTGCGGATCGTCCGCGTCTCGTTCGGATCCCACAACACGAGATCGGCGTCCGAGTCGACCGCGATGGTTCCCTTGCGCGGATACAGTCCGAACAGGCGAGCCGGGTTGGACGACGTGACCTCCACGAACCGCTCCAGCGAGATGCGTCCGTCGACGACGCCGTCCGAGTAGAGCATCGGCAGCATCACCTGCAGGTTGCTCATGCCGGCGCGGTGCTGCGCGACGTTCTGCGCCAGGTCGAGCTTCTGCTCGCGCGTGTAGGCGACGTGATCGGTGGCTACCACGTGGACGGTTCCCCGTGCGATGCCGTCCCAGAGGGCGTCCAGGTCGCTCTGCTCGCGCAGCGGCGGCTGGCCGATGTAGAGCCCCGGGGTGGGACCGTCGAACCGCTCGCGGGTCAGGTGCAGGTAGATGGGGCGGGTCTCCACGTAGACCGGCAGGCCGCGCTGCTGCGCCGCCTCCGCTACCCGCAGGGCGCGTTCCGACGACAGGTGCACGATGTAGATCGGCGTGCCGGTCGCCTCCGCCATCGCCACCGCGCGCTGCGTCGCGGCCTCCTCGGCCGCCACCGGCCGCGCGTCGGCGAAGTAGGCGAGCGAGCCGCGTCCCTCGGCGACCATCCGTTCCGCCGTGATCTGCACGATGGCGGCGTCCTCGCAGTGCATCATCATCAGCACGCCGGTCTCGCGGGCCGCATGCATGGTGTTGACGAAGCCGGCCGCGCGGGGGTCGAACGTCGGCCGCACCATGAACACCTTGATGGTGGTCTGCCCGGCGTCGGCGAGCGCGGCCAGCGAGTCCGGCGTGGCGCTGGCAGGATCGGAGACTATCGGGTGGAAGATGACGTCCGCGATGGACTGCGCCTCTATCTCGGGCAGGGCCCGCGCCAGCGTCTCGGCCGGCGTCTCCCCGTCGGCGACGCCGCCGAAGTTCGAGATGGTGGTGATGCCGCCGGCGAGCGCCGCGCGCGAGCCGGAGGTGTAGTCGTCCATCCGGATGCCGCCCAGGTGTACGTGCGGGTCGATGCCGCCCGGCAGCACCAGCAGCCCGTTCGCGTCGATCTCCTGCGTGTCGGCGTCGCGGGCCGCGAGGCCGGTTCCGATCTCCGTGATGGTCGCGCCGACGACCCGGACGTCGGCCGCCCGCAGTGCACCGTCGGTGAAGACCTCGCCGCCCCGGATGATGATCTCCGGTTCCGGCTGGGCCGAGACGACCGCTCCAATCCCGACGAGTCCGGCGACGACGACGAGGCTGCGCAGCCAGTTCATGACATCCTCCACCGCATCCCGTCCGCGGCCCTGCCGGGACGTGCGATCTTCCGAAGCTCTCCCATCGTTACGCGCTCCGCCGACTCGGTCCCCACGGCAACACGTGGGGAGGCACGCTCACTCCGACGCACGGCTCGCCGTCCCATTGCCGCCGGCCGCTTCTTCGCCTGCCGCGTCCCACCGCTGACGCCAGGACCCCCGCAGGGCATCCATGCGCTCCCGGTACTGCTCGGCGAGCTCCTCCGGCACGATGGCGTTCGCCAGATCCGAGAACAGCGTGACATAGGGGGCGAGCACCGAGTCGCGCAGCAGCCGCTCGCCGGTCGGGACGTAGGCGATCACCGGCAGCACGATCAGCGCGGCCGCGATCAGCGCGGCGACGAAGCCGGCCGCAGCGCCGGCCAGCCGGTCCGCCCAGCCGAGCATCGCCGCCTTGAGCAGTCCCCGCAGGATGCGCCCGGCCAGAGCGCCGGCCAGCATCGTGCCCAGGAAGATAGCCAGGTAGCCGATGAGGTTCGCGGCCGGCGCCGGGATGTCCATCGCGCCCAGCACGGCCGCGGCGGCCAGTCCATGGAACCGGGCGGCGAGGATGAACGCGGCCACGAGCGCTGCGATCCCGATCAGCAGCCGTGTCAGTCCCTTGAGGAGCCCCAACAGAACGAGCAGCCCGACGAGGACGAGCAGGAGCAGGTCGAACGCATTGAGATCCATCGCGCCTCACCGCTCCCCGATCGGGTCCTGATGATCCGCGCCCGGCATCGCGTGGGCCACCTGCTGTGCGAGGGTCCGTGCGCGCCGTGACGCTTCGGGCGGCGTACGGCTCGCCAGCAGGCGGTCGAGCGCCTTCCGGTCCAGACCGGGCAACACCCGGCTGCGGTCCGCCCGTACGAAGGCGGCTTCGCGCGCCGTCCAGGCGGCGACCCAGATGCACGCGCCGTCGGTGCGGCTCCAGGTCCAGGCCTCGCGCACGCCCATGCGGAAGTACGGGGCCAGCTTGCCGCTCGAATCGACGCTGCGGTCGATTTCGACGACCAGGTCGGGCACCGGTGCGCCGCTCCGCGTGTCGAGGTAGCCGTCGACGCGCATCGCGGCGCGAGCCCGCGCCGGATCGAGAAAGAGACACGTGTCCGGCTCGAACGCGCCGTCGTCGCTCAACAGCCGGCTCGCGCCCGCCACCAGGAGCTCCAGCGGCCGGCCCGCGTCCTCCAGCATCTGCTCGATCCGGCTGAAGAGGGCCGAGAGCTTCCAGGCCCGCCACTCGTGGCCGACCCCCGGCTCGGCAAGGAACTCGGCGCGTCCGGTCGCCGTCTCGTATCGGCTGCGGGGAGCCTCGTCGTGATCGGTGAGGCGGTCGTAGAGGTCGCGCGGCATGGCGACGTCGATCCGCACCGGCGCGTCGGGGTTCGACCGGGCGATCGGGTGCGGCGTGACGTCCGTGCCGTCGGTCCGAAGATCGTGAGTCATGCACCACTCCTTGTAGAGCGGGCGTTCGTCAGGGGAGCACCTCCAGTATAGCGCCGCCGAACCCGTCGCAAGGCTCCATGTTCGGCCCCAGCCCCCCACCGCCCCAGGACCCTGCGTCTCGGAACTCACTGCGTTGCGTTCCAAGGCGCAAGCTCATGGCCCCTTGCGGGGAGCGGCACCGGCGCGGCCGGCCCGAGTGCCCGTTTCGGCCCCGCGCTATGATCGAGACTTGTTCCGCGACTCGCGGCCAATGCCGGCGAACGGCCGGGAAGGGATGCACCGATGACCCAGAGCCTGCAGCGTCGTCTGGTTTCATTCGCGATGGCCGCCGCGCTGGCGGCGCCCGGCTCCGCCGCCTCGGGGCAGACGTCCGTTCCGGACGGGGAATGGCATGCGATCGGGCGGGACGCAGCCAACACCAAGTACTCGCCGCTCGACCAGATCGACGCCGACAACTTCGCCGATCTGGAGGTCGCCTGGCGCTGGACCTCGCTGTCCACCGCGGTCGCCGAGGCCAACGAGCGGATCCGCCCCAGCCAGTTCAAGTCGGTGCCGCTGATGGCGGACGGGCTGGTCTACGTCAGCACCGCGCTCGGGCAGGTGGCGGCGCTCGACGCCGGCACCGGCGAGCCGGTCTGGACCTACGACCCGCAGATCTACGCCTATCTCGACCGGCCGCCCAACATGGGCTGGCACCACCGCGGCGTCTCCTACTGGAAGGACTCGGAGGGCGACGACGCACGCATCTTCATCGCCAGCCACGACAAGCGGCTCGTCGCCCTGAACGCGCGTACCGGCCGGCGCTATCCCGACTTCGGCACCGGTGGCTACATAGACCTCACCGCCGGATTCGAGCGCGAGATCGACGCCTCGCGCATGACCTGGTCGTCTCCCGTCGCCATCGCCGGCGACACGGTCATCGTCGGCAGCATCGTGCAGGACACCCGGCTCACGCTGCGCGAGGCGTCTCCCGGTCACGTGCGGGCCTACGACGCCCGCACCGGCGAGATGAAGTGGATCTTCCGGACCATCCCGCGCGGCGACGACTTCGGCGCCGACACCTGGGGCAACGAGTCGTGGCGCTACAGCGGGCACTCCAACGTCTGGTCGTACATGGCCGTCGACGAGGAGGCGGGCATCGTCTACCTGCCGACCGGCACGCCGTCGAACGACTGGTACGGCGGCATGCGGCCCGGCGACAACCTGTTCGCCGAGAGCATCGTCGCTGTCGACGTCGAGACCGGCGAGCGCGTCTGGCACTTTCAGGCCATCCACCACGGACTGTGGGACTGGGACTTCCCGACCGGGCCGAATTTGCTGGACATCACCGTCGACGGCCGTCCGATCAAGGCCATCGCCCAGGTGAGCAAGCAGGGCTTCACCTACGTCTTCGATCGGGTCACCGGCGAGCCCGTCTGGCCGATCGAGGAGCGGCCGGTGCCGCAGGGCAACGTGCCGGGCGAGTGGTATTCGCCGACCCAGCCGTTCCCGACGAAGCCGCCGCCGTTCGACCGGCAGGGCTTCGCCCTCGAGGACGTGATCGACTTCACGCCGGAGCTGCGCGCCGAGGCGCTGGAGATCATCACCAGCCGGGCACGGTTCGGACCGATCTTCTCGCCGCCGGTGGTGCGCGGGGCCGAGGTGCCGTTCATCCAGGTCCCGGGGGCGGGCGGCGGCGCGAACTGGCAGGGGGCGGCGGTGGACGTGGAGACGGGGCAGCTCTACGTGTCGTCGTCGAGCACGCTGATCGTGGTCGAGGTGGTGCCGTACGACCCGCCGGCGACGGTCGGTTATTTCACCGATCCCTGGGGCGTCGGCCTGTCCGGCCCGCGGGGGCTGCCGCTGTTCAAGCCGCCTTACAAGCGGGTGACGGCGATGGACCTGAACACCGGCGAGCAGAGCTGGATGGCGCCGCACGGCGACGGGCCGCGCTATCACCCGGCGCTGCGCGACCTGGATCTGCCGCCGCTCGGGGGCGGCGGCGGGATCGGCTCCGGCCCGCTCGTGACGCCGACCCTGCTGATCATGAACCACGGGGGACGCGGCTTCGAGTCCGCGGCGGACGACGCGCTGATCGAGGCGACCGGCGACCCGAGCGCGGATGCCGCGCTGCTGATGGCGGCCAGCACGCGCACCATCAGCGCCTACGACAAGGAGACCGGCGAGCACATCGGGTCGGTGCTGCTGCCGGCGATCCCTGGCGGCAACCCGATGACGTATCTGCACGAGGGGAAACAGTACCTCGTCGTCGCGGTCGGCCGCGGCGGCGCCGATGCGGAGCTGATTGCGCTGGCGCTGCCGTGAGGAAGTCTCCGGAGACGCCGGCGCCGGCCCGGTCGCGCAGGGCGTCGGCGTCGGGCCGGGCCATCAACTCGCCGCCACGCGAGCTTGCCAAGCCGGCCTACTATGACCTGCGGATCAATGCGGAACGCCGGGCTGCTTCTCCTCCTCACCGCGATCGCCACGGTCGTCGCCGTCGTGGGTCGGGTCTCCGCCGATGCCGACCACGAGACCCTGGCGGCATCGCTCGCCGCGATCGCGGAGAGCCGGGGGCTCTACGGCCTGGGCGGCGCCGGGCGGTTCGTGTCGGGAGTCACGCTGATCGCTGCCGGGTGGTGCCTGTTCTCCATCCCGGGTGCCGGCGGGCGACGAGGTTCGCCGGTCGTCCCGCTCCTGTTCGCGGCGTCGGGGGCTCTCACGGCGTGTTCGGGGCTGATCGCGGTCGTCCTGGCCGCGATGCCGCCGGAGTGGATGGACGTCGCCCGCATCGAGGGGGTTGTGCTCAGTCACCAGGAAGCGACGGCTTGGCTGCGCAAGTTCACCGGCGCGGCCGGCTTTGCGCTGGCTGGCCTCGCGCTGATCGTCACTGCCTGGCGCCAGCGGAGCGCCGGGGCCGAGCTCAGGCGGATCGCGCCTGTGTCGGCGCTACTCGGCGTGGCGATCCAGTTCGTCTGGCTCGATGCCGCGACGGTCGTACACATGATCACCGGCACCCTCTTCCTCCTCTGGCTCGCCGTCGGCGGCGGCATGCTGCTGAAGGGCCGGGCCTGGATTCCGGGCTGACGACGCGCTTCGCGAATCCCTGTAGAATCAACCGGATCGGGTGACGAGAGAGACGGGCGGCTGGCCGCCTCCGTCGAGTCGGTGTCCATGGAAGCGACCCGATTTTTTGGCCGCTGCAGCAGCGACGACGCGACACAAGGAGACCGTGCGATGAGTGAGCGAGCGCCGCAGGACACCCCTGCGGGCCACTGGATTTCGTACCGCCCGGAGATCAAGGTGATGGATTGCACCATCCGGGACGGCGGCCTGATGAACGACCACCAGTTCCCGGACGAGACGGTCAAGGCGGTCTACCAGGCCTGCGTCGAGAGTGGCATCGACTACATGGAGATCGGCTACATCAACTCGCGCAAGCAGTTTCCGCCCGGGCAGTTCGGGCCGTGGAAGCACTGCGTGGAGAGCGACGTCCGGCGCATCGTCGGCGACAACGACACGCCGCTGAAGCTGTCGGCGATGGCCGACGCCGACAAGAGCGACTACGCCGAGGACATCCTGCCGAAGTCGGAGAGCGTGCTCGACATGATCCGGGTGGCCACCTACATCCACCAGATCCCGCTGGCCCTGGACATGATCAAGAACGCCAACGACAAGGGCTACGAGACCAGCCTCAACCTGATGGCGCTCTCCACGGTCCCCGAGCGGGAGCTGAACGAGGCGCTGGCCCTGGTCGCCCAGTCCGAGGCGGACGTCATCTGCATCGTCGACAGCTTCGGGGCGCTCTACTGCGAGCAGATCGACGACTACATGACCACCTTCCAGGGCCATGCCGCGCCGGCTGGCAAGGAAGTGGGCATGCACGCCCACAACAACCGGCAGCTCGCGTTCGCCAACACCGTGCAGGCGACCATCAAGGGCGCCAACCGGCTGGACGCCAGCATGGCGGGTCTCGGGCGCGGGGCGGGCAACTGCGCGATGGAACTGCTGCTCAGCTTCCTGCACAACCCGAAGTTCCGGCTGCGGCCGGTGCTGCACTGCATCCAGCACCACATCGAGCCGATGCGCGCCGCCCTGAAGTGGGGCTTCGACTACCCCTACATGATGACCGGGGTGCTCAACCAGCACCCGCGGGCGGGGATGGCGTTCAACGAGTCCGACGACCGCGGCGACATCATCAAGTTCTACGACTCGCTGGAAGACCCGGACTGACGGCCGGGGCGGGGCCGCCGAGGACCATGAGAAGAGCAGTACCGGCAGTGGCGACGTTCGTCGTGGCGTGCGTCCTGGCGCTGAGCGCGATGCAGCCGCGGGAGACGGTGACGGTGTCGCCGGCGTTCGGGATCGCCGGGAACTACGGTACCTGGACGGTCACCTATACGGTAGGGCCGGGCGGCATCGCGCCGGGCGGCGCGCTGCGCGTGCAGTTGCCGGACACCTGGCACGCGGGCGAGCGCAACTCGGGGAACCGGCTGCAGGCCTCCGACCCGACCGACGATCACTACATCGCCGCGTACGGCTCCGGGACCGACGTCCGGGTCGAGGCGGAGGTGGAATCGGAGACGTCCGACTTCCTGGTCAAGCGCCCCCGCCCGGGGCTCGACACGCGATCGGAGCGCTATGTCTTCGTCGTGCGGGCGAACGTCGTCTCGGGATCGCTGCGCGCGGGGGAGACGGTCAGCGTCGTTTACGGCGACACCTCCGCGGGCAGCCGCGGGATGCGCGCGGCGATTGTCGCGAACGAGCCGGAGCCGATCCTGGTCAGCGTCGACCGCGACGGCAGCGGCGCGTTCGAGCCGGTGGAGCACGATGCGACGCTCACATCGCGCAGCGGCATCGCCACCGAGCTGGTGCTCGCCGGTCCCTCCGCACTGGTGGTGGGCGAACCTGCGGAGCTGCATCTTGCCGCGGTCGATCTCCACTCGAATCCGGCGGCGCCATTCCACGATACGGTGACGCTGCGGATACTACAGGGCGACGTCGATCTGCCGGGAACGGTGGAGTTTCCGCCGGGGCAGGGCTGGACCACCGTGCCGTTCACGCCGCGGAGCGAGGGCATCGTGCGCCTGGAGGCGGTTGCCCGCGCCGATCTGCTCCGCACGCGGAGCAACCCGATGGAGGTGTTCGCCGAGCGGCCGGCGGAGCAGGTCTGGTGGGGCGATCTCCACTCGCACACCGGACACAGCTTCGACGGCGTGGGCAGCGGCGTCTTCGACTACGCCCGATGGGTCTCGGGGCTCGACTTCCACGCGATGACGGATCACAGCAACGGCCCGGCGCGCGAGGGCTTCACACGGGGCCTGGGCCCGCACGTGTGGAAGGAGTACACGGCGGCCACCGATGCGCACCATGCGCCCGGCGAGTTCGTTACGCTGCATGCCTACGAGGCGTCGTTTCCCGCGCCGTGGGGTCACCACAACGTCTACTTCCGCGGCGCGCCGGGACCGCTGCTCTCGCCCAGCGAGGTGACGCTGCCCGAGCTGTGGACGGCGCTGACCGCGGGCGAGGCGCTGACGATTCCGCACCATACGAACAAGTTCCCCCAGCCGTTGGACTGGGAGGCGGATGAGCCGGCGCTGCGGCGCAACTTCGAGATCTACTCGGCGCACGGACTGAGCGAGGCGTACGACCCGAGCCATCCCCTCGCCTTCGAGCAGAGCGGGTTCACCAACCAGTCGACGTCGGCGCGGACCGGTGTCTCGGCGCAGGACGCGTGGATGCAGGGATTGCGCCTGAGCACGATCGCGGCGTCGGACGACCACCGTTCGCAGCCCGGGAAGCCGCACTGGGGACTGGCCGCGGTGCGGGCGCCGGAGTTGACGCGCGAGGCCATCTTCGACGGGCTGCACGCGCGGCGCACCTACGGGACGACCGGGCAGCGCATCCTGCTGGACTTCCGGGTGAACGATGCGCCGATGGGCAGCGAAATCGCGCTGGAGGCGCCGCTGCCGGAGCCCTGCGCCGGCACGTCGCCCGAGTGCGGCGAGCGCGCCGCCGCCACCGCCGCGCTGGCGCCCCGGTTCGACGTCGCCGCGCACGGGACGGACGTCATCGAGGCGGTGGAGATCCTGCGCTACTCGGAGCCGGACGGGGGCTTCCGCGTGATCCACGACCTGCGTCCGAACGCGCTCGATTTCACCTGGACCGGTCGTGACGGCGGCTTCCGCGACGATGCAATCTACTACCTTCGTCTCCGCCAGCGCGGTCACGTCCGCGGCAGGATAGTCATGGCCTGGTCGAGTCCCGTCTGGGTGAATGCCCGGAGGTAGCACCCGCGGGCAGAGGACAAGGCTCGTTCGGGCTCGGCGGGGGCGCCCTTCAGAGTATGTCCTTCGGAGTATGATGAGAGCATGCTCGAGGTGCTCACGGCGGTGGCGGCGGTGGTTGCGGCAATCACGGGACTCTGGAACACCGTTCAGATCGGCCGGCTCGATACTCTCACGGAACAAGTCAACGCGCACGTGAACGCGCCGGGGCTGCACGCCCACTAGTCGGAGCGCGTGATCGGCGGCCGCGGATTGGACTCCGTCGACTCCGGGCCGGCGTGGCACACCCAGGGCTCCCCGGCGGAACGGAAGATTCGTTATACACGTTCGATTCGACGCGTACCCCCGATGTCGGCCGTAGTCCACGATGACCCTCCAGGATTTGATCCTCACGCTGTCCCGCTTCTGGTCGGAGCGGGGCTGTCTGCTGCAGCAGCCGCTCGACATCGAGGTGGGCGCCGGGACGATGCACCCGGAGACGTTCCTCCGCGTCATCGGCCCCCGCCACTGGAACGTCGCCTACGTGCAGCCGTCGCGCCGTCCGGCCGACGGGCGCTTCGGCGAGAACCCCAACCGGCTCTTCAAGCATCACCAGTTCCAGGTGATCCTGAAGCCGTCGCCGGACGCCGCGCAGCGGCTCTACCTGGACAGCCTGGAGGCGTGCGGCATCGACCCGACGCGCCACGACGTCCGCTTCGAGGAGGACAACTGGGAGTCGCCGACGCTGGGGGCGTGGGGCATCGGCTGGCAGGTGCTGCTCGACGGGCTGGAGATCACGCAGTTCACCTACTTCCAGCAGGCCGGCGGCATGGACCTGGCCCCGATCTCGGTGGAGCTGACCTACGGGCTCGAGCGCATCGCGATGCACCTGCAGGGCGTGGACAACGTGTACGACCTCGCCTGGGCGCCCGGCGTCTCCTACCGTGAGGTACGGCATCGCGAGGAAGTGGAGCAGTCGAAGTACGCCTTCGGCCACGTCGACCTGGAGGCCGGCGAGTTCGGGCGAACGCACCGCGATCTGTTCGACCGCTACTACGCGCTGGGGAAGCGGCTGCTGGCGTCGGGTCTGGTGCTGCCGGCGCTCGACCACTGCCTGAAGTGCTCCCACACCTTCAACCTGCTCGACGCGAGCGGCAGCATCGGCGTGACCGAGCGGGCCGCCTACATCCTGCGCGTCCGGAAGCTGGCCGTCGCCATCGCCGAGACGCATGCGGCGTGGGAGCGCAGCCAACCGCCCGACGGGACCGGCGCCGAGCCGGCGGGCGGCGACGAGGCGGACGATGATGACGCGGTGGCGGGCCATCCGCCGGTCGAGCAGGTCGGGGAAGCGTAGGCATGGAGTACCGGGAGCTGCTCCTGGAGATCGGCTGCGAGGAGATGCCCGCGAGCTGGATTCCGGGCATCGAGGCGCAGCTTGCCGAGCGGCTGTCGGCGCGCCTGGACGAGGTGCGGATCGAGCGCCGCACGCCGGTGCGGACGTTCGTGGCCCCGCGCCGGCTCGTGGCGACGGTGGCCGAGCTCGCCGCCCGGCAGTCCGATCTGGAGGAGACGGTGACCGGGCCGCCCGTGCGGGCCGCGTTCGACGCGAACGGCGAGCCGACGCGGGCCGCGCTCGGGTTCGCTCGCAAGCAGGGAGTGGACGTTGTCGACCTGGCGCGCGTGCAGACGCCGAAGGGCGAATACCTTGCCTGTCATCGCCGGCAGGCCGGGGAGGACACACGCTCCGTGCTTGGCGGCGTCCTCGCCGCCACGCTCCGCGATCTGGCCTTTCCCAAGGCGATGCGCTGGGACGCCACACTGGACGACGGGCGCGGCGAGTTCCTCTTCGGCCGTCCCGTCCGCTGGCTCGTCTACCTGTACGCCTCCCGCGTGGTGCCGTTCGAGATCGGCCGGACCCCGGGCGCGGAGGCGGCCGGCGTGGCGCCGGTCCGGGCCGGCAGCGTCACCTACGGGCACCGGTTCTTCGGCCACGGCGGCGCGCCGGGAGCGCCGATCGAGGTGACGTCGTTCGCCGACTACCGCGAACGTCTGGCGGATGCCTGCGTGCTGATCGACCGCGAGGATCGAAGGGAACGCGTCACCCGTGAGCTGGAGACCGGCGCCGCCGAGGCCGGCGGCCGGCTGGCGACGCTCGACCAGCAGTCGGCGCTCCATGCCGAGGTGCCGGATCTCGTAGAGCACCCCGCGGTGGTGACCGGGACCTTTCCCGCCGAGTTCCTCGCGTTGCCCGACGAGGTGCTTTCGACCACCATGGTGCACCACCAGCACTACTTCCCGGTCGTCGACGAGCAGGGCCGCCTCTCGGCGCACTTTCTCGCGGTGACCAACACGCCGGGCGACGATTCGGCCCGCAACGCGCGCATCGCCCGCAACTCGGAGCGCGTACTGGTGGCCCGGCTGCGCGACGCGCGCTTCTTCTGGGACGCGGATCGGGCGCAGCGGCTCGATGACCGGCTCCGCCGCGCCCGGACACCCTTCTTTTCCGCAAGGGGGTCGGCGGTGACGCGCCGCGACCGGCTCGACGCCCTTCTGTTCCACAAGCGGCTCGGCAGCTACCGCGACAAGTCGAAGCGGGTGGAGGAGCTGGCGGAACGGATCGCCCGCGGCGTGCTCGGCCAATCCGTCGAAGTCGCCGGTGCGGCGCGGCGGGCGGCCGCGCTCTGCAAGGCCGATCTGGCCACCGACATGGTGGGCGAGTTCCCGGAGCTGCAGGGCGCCATGGGCGGTGTCTACGCACGCGAGCAGGACGAGCCGGAGGCGGTCTGGAAGGCCATCTACCACCATTACCTGCCGATTGGCGTCGGCGCCGACGATCCGCCGTCGCACGATGCGCTCGGCGCGGCCGCGGTGACTTGGGCGGCCGTGGCGCTCGCCGACAAGGTGGACACAGTCGTGGGTCTGTTCGGCGCCGGGGAGAGACCTACCGGTTCGCGCGATCCGCTCGGTATCCGCCGCCAGGCGCAGGGGATGCTGCGGATCCTCGTCGACCTTCCCGAGCTGACCGGGCTGGATGCCCGCGTTGCTATCGGACAGCTCCTCGGACCCGCCCGCAAGGTGCATGCGAAGGACGACGACGAGTGGTCCGCCCTGAAGTCCAGGCCGGTGGATTTCCTTCGCGAGCGGCTCCGCTACCTCCTCGAGGAGCGCGGGTTCGACCGTCGCAACGTCCGTGCGGTGACACATCAACCCCTCGAAGACATCCGGCCCCTGGACGCCCGCCGGAAGCTGGAGGTGCTCCCGGAGTTCACCGAGACCTCCGACTTCCAGACCCTCGCGACACTGTTCAAGCGCGTCAAGAACATTGCGCGAGAGCTCGGGGACGGCGGTTCGTCGGACGATCCGTTCGGACCGCTCGCCGAGCCGGCCGAGCGGGCGCTGCTCGACGAGTTGCAGACGCGCCGGGCGGTCATCGACGCCGCCGTCGACACGGGCGCCGGGTTCCGCGAGGCGTTCGCCGAGGCCGCGAGGATTGGCCCGGCCGTCGACTGCTTCTTCAACGAAGTGTTCGTGATGGCCGAGGACCCCACGCTGCGAGAGGCTCGCCTCCGCCTCATGCAGCGGGTCGAGCAGGTCATCCTGCAGCTCGCGGACGTGTCGGAGATCGTTCCGGAAACCTCGTCCTGACGTGGAGCGCCCGGGCAGGGGAACCACACCGGTCCGCCCGCCGTCCAAGCCGGTAGACGGAGGGCCGACGAATGGCAGAGCAGACCGGCTGGAAGAAGATACTCCTCGTAGTCGTGGGCGCCGCGGCCGTCCTGGTCTTCGCGCTCGTCGGGTTGACCGCGGTCGGCTTCGTCTGGGCGACGTCTACCGTCGAGCAGTTGGGCGAACCGGTACCCGAGCCGGTTGCCCGCACCGGCGCCGCGCAGACCGCGGGGACGGCGGCCGCGGCGTCCGGCGGCCTCGACCAGCCGCTGCGCGTGGACATCGACCTGGAGGAGGGTGTGTTCGAGGTCCGTCCCGGTCCGCCGGGCAGCGGCGTGCAGGTGGGCGGCACGTATGTGAAGGCGTACTACGAGCTCATCGAGGAGCACACGCCCGCCGGCGAGCAGGGCGGACCCGCCTCCCGGATTCGTCTGCGCCCCGCTCACCCCTGGTTCGTGCGGCTGATCGCCGGGGGATTCGGAGACCACCCGCACAACGCGCTCACGGTCACCATACCGCCGGAGGTTCCGATCGCATTGACCCTGAGGCTGCGCGCCGGAGAGTCGCGCACCGATCTGGGCGGTCTGACGCTCACCGAGCTGGATGCCGAGCTCGTGATGGGGGAGCACCGGCTCGACTTCAGCGAACCGCTCGCAGGCAGTCCGAGCCGGGTGCACGTGGAAGGCGGCATGGGCGAGATTCGGGTCGAACGTCTCGGCAACGCAAGAGCACGGGAGATCGAGATGTCGGGCCGGATGGGCAGCCTGATTGCCGATCTAGGCGGTGACTGGCCCCGCGGCCAGGTCGCCGACCTGACGATCGAGAACACCATGGGTGAGTTCAGGCTGAATGTTCCGAGCACCGTTCGGATCGCGCCCGACTCGAACGCGGCAAACGTCCTCGGCGCGGTCAGCAGCCTCCCGACGGAGGCCGAAGCGAGCGGCGAGGCGCCGCTGCTCCGGTTGCACATGTCGAACTCGATGGGAGAAACGCGCGTCAGGCGCTACTGACCCGCCGGCAGCGGAGCCCGCCGTTTCTTCTCACAGGTAACCGAACAGGGGCGGGAAGGCGACGACGACGAAGCCGGCCCAGACCGCGTAGACCGGCAGGTAGTCGGTTTGCCAGCGCTCGAGGGCGGAGAAGGGACCGCGCCCGTGCAGGAAGCGTGCGTACAGCCACGCCGACCACGCCAGGTTGACCAGCAGAACGAGGTTCTCGCCCAGTGCCGCCACCCGGTTCGGGCTGAAGCCGAACTCGGAGATGCGCCCGGCGATGGCGGCCAGCGCCACACCGTCGACGACGAGGGCGCTGACCACGAGGAGGAGCTGCAGCGCGTCGAAAGCGTCGGGCGGCGCGTGCGGGTCGCGCGCCGAGACGGCATACAACAGCAGTCCGAGGACGACGGCCAGAAGCAGATCGAAGCCGATCAGCACCTCCCGTTCCACGTTGATGCCGCTGCCGGTCCAGACCATGGTGCCGAGGAAGGTGAGCAGCACCGCGGTGAACAGCGGGGTGAACAGGCGGGTCAGCACGGGCGCCATGTTCTCGACGACGCTCTGCTTGGCTTCGACCAGCCAGGCGCCCACGATGATCGCGCCCATCGCGCCGCACGGCAGCAGCCATTGCTGCGCGAACCACTCGACGTCCGCGCCGATGGCGGCGAACATGCCGAGGGTGAACCCGGTGAGCACGCCGCCGCCCAGCGCCATCAGCACGAAGTAGATGAACAGCTCTCCGGAGAAGCGCACGAAGTCCATGCGCCCGCCGCCGTCGCGCCAGCGTCCCCCGGCGTAGGCGACGCCCACCGCCAGCCACAGCGCGATCGGCAAGTGCAGCGCGGCTAGCACCGTCGTGTGGCCGTCGGGCGTGAACGGAAAGACGTTGATGACGAGGGCGGCGACCGAGAACGCCAGCGCCAGACGAAGGCACCCTACCCGGTCCAGCCGTCGCTTCCAGGCGAAGTAGGCCGCGACGAACGGGAGCACGAAGAAGCTCATGTTGCGGAAGTAGAAGGGCAACAGTTCTTCATCGACGTTGACCAGGGGCGGGTAGCCGAACAGCTCGGGCAGCTTTATCGCCAGCGCCGCCGCCGCGGCGAGGCCGACGACCACCAGGGTCTCCGCTCGTGCGGCTCCGGTCGTCTCGTCCGCCGCGTCGGGGGCGACCACGAGCTGCTTCCACAGCCGATCGGAGTGCTCGCGTGCGAACTCGCGCGACACCGCGTCGAGATTGCCCATGCGCTTGACGGCGACCAGGAACGCCTCCTCGGCGGCGAGACCGGACTCGATCAGCGCCGTCACCTGGTCGCGCAGATGGCCCTCGAGCTCCTCCACGTCCGACGTGCGGATTGCCGGCCGCCGGCGCAGATACGTCCTCCACTGGCTGATCTGTGCTTCGAGCGTCTCGTCGTGAAAGGCCATCGGTCGTTCCGTTCTCCTGGTCGTACGGGCTATCCGAGAGCCGGGAGCCTGGGCCGCAGCAGCTTCGCGCCTGCGAGATCGCAAGGTCGGGTGGCCCTCCGCCAGATTCCCCGCAGCGTCGAATCCACCATCTGCCATTGCTCTCGCTGCGTCGCCAGGTGTGCCCGCCCCGCTGGGGTGATGCGGTAGTAGCGGCGACGCCGGCCGCTCTCCGCGGTGGCCCAGCGCGCCTCCACGCAGCCGAGCCGCTCCAGGCGGTGCAGCACCGGGTAGAGCATGCCGTCGGTCCACCGCAGGCGGCCGTCCGACAGCTCGCCGACCCGCTTGATGATGGCGTAGCCGTAGCTGTCTCCCGCGGCCAGGATGGCGAGAACGAGCGGCGCGGCGGAGGCGGCGACCAAGTCCTTGCTGATGTCCATCGTGTCGGGCGTCGGCGCTTCGAGGTCGTCGGGCGCGGCTTCCATTTAATACATAGCATAACAATGCATTGTTGTTCAAGGGGATGCCCGCGTTGTTCGACGAGGATGCCTGGACGCAGACCCGTCTCGGGGCTGGACAGCGTCGTGCGGTGATACCTGAAGAGGGAACCTATAATGGATATCCATGCCTGCCATCTCACTGAAGCTCCCGGAGCATCTGCTCGCCGTGTCCGGCGAATGCGCAGCTGCCCTGCAACTGTCGCGCGCGGAGTACATCCGCCGGGCACTCGAGCGCATGAACCACGACACTCGCGCCCGTCTGCGCGCCGAGCGGCTTCGGACCGCCTCCCGCCGCGTGCGACAGGACAGCATGCGCGTCAATGCCGAGTTCGACGCCGTCGAGCGGGACGTCGATGCCTGAGCGGGGCGAGATCTGGGTCGCGGATCTCAATCCGCGCCGGGGGACCGAGCCGGGGAAGACCCGGCCCGTTCTGATCGTGCAGGCGCAGGCGCTGCTCGACGCCGGGCATCCGTCGACGCTCGTGGCGCCGCTCACGACACGCTTGGTGGACGACGTCGAGCCGCTCCGGATCAGGGTCGCGGCAGCGGAGAATCTGCAACGGGACTCGGATGCCCTGATCGACCAGCTCCGGGCCATCGACAACCGCCGCCTGGTCCGGGGCCCGCTCGCCCGACTCGGGCCGCGCGAGATGGCGCAGGTGGGGCAGGCGTTGCTGGAGGTCCTCGCCCTGGCGTGACCCTGCGGTCGCGTTGGGAGTTTCGGCTGGCGCGCAACTCCTGCGGCGCAAGCGCCCGGCCGGGACCCGACTCCGGCGCGCAGGTCTCCTACGCGGCCCGGATCCAGCGGATCAAGGTGCGGAAGTCGGGGGGCTTGCCGTACATCAGCAGGCCGATGCGGAACACCTTCGCGGCGACCCACACGGCGGCGACCACCGAGACGAGGCCGGTGCCGATGGACAGCCACACCTCCCACCACGGGGGCGGCTGGCTGGACGCCAACCGCAGCAGCATCCCGAACGTGTTGACAGGCGGCAGGTGGCTCACGGTGACGGCGAGTACCGAGTCGGGATTGCGGGACACCGCCGGCCAGATGAACCAGGGAAGCATGACGACCAGCATCAGCGGCATCTGGAGCGACTGCGCCTCGGTCATGTCGTTGACGGCGGCGCCCACCGCCAGCATCAGCGAGCCGATCACGAAGAAGCCGATCAGGAAGAAGATCAGCAGGTAGAGAATCAGCCAGGGATCGAGCAGGCCGAACATCGAGAAGGACGAGAGCGCCACGAGGCCGATCCCGAGGTAGAGGCCGATCATCAGCAGGCTGATGGCGACCGCGCCGAGCAGCTTGCCGGCCATAAGCTCCATCGGCGACACCGCCGACAGGAGCACCTCGACCACGCGAGTCGATTTCTCCTCGATGGTCGACGTCAGCATGGTCTGGCCGCCGGCCATGATGCCCATGATCAGCAGGCCCATGAACGCTACCGGCAGGATGAAGTTGAACCCGCGAACCGTCTCGCGCTCGCCGTCGGGGCTGACGGTGGTCGACGCCTGGCGCGGCACCCGGAGCAGAGCGTCGATCGCGTCCCGGTCGAGGGAGCGGGCCGCGATGCGCGCATCGACGATCGCGTCCCGGACGTTGCGGTGGATGAACGAGAGGTCCCGATCGTCGAGACCGGGCGGCACGTAGAGGTCATAGGCGCCGAGTTCCCCGCCGGGGTCCGCGGCCTGCACCGCGTGCCCGTGAATGACGATCAGCGCCGTGTGGCGCGGCCCTTCCGTTTCCTCGTTGAGCCAGCTCTTCGCGGCCTCGACATCCGCATCGGCGGGCAGCGCAACCAGGCGGACGCCGGGAGCCGGTCCGAGGGCCTCGTCGATCGACTCTGCGCTCGCGCCCTCGGCCATGCTGCGCACCATCTCGGGAGCTTCGCCAAGGCTCCGGCGGAATTCCGCCAGCCGCCGGCGGGCGACAGCCTCCGGGTCGAGCGCGGCGCGCAGCTCCGGGAGCACGATGCCGGTCGGGTCGATGACGGCGTAGTCGCCCTCGATCCGGTAGGCGTCGTCGTCGAAGATCCGCGGCCCGACGATCACGAACGCGCCGAGGATGGCCGGCATGACGAGCAGGCCGAAGATGAAGCCCTTGGTGGCTACGGTCGCGACGAAGTCGCGAAGGGCGACGTGAAGGATGCGGGTCATGCGGGCTGTTCCTCCGCCGTTTCACGGAGCGAGGCGCGCAACCGGTCCGCCTCGGTCGCGGCGGCGCCGCCGGCGACCAGCTCGACGAACACGTCTTCGAGTCGTGGGCGCGAGAGCTCGATGCGGGCAGCCGGCGCCGCGTCCAGGATCCGCCGCATCGCGGCGGCCGGGTCCGTTCCCGCCAGCAGCAGGATCTCCAGTCCCCGGTCATCCGTTCGCACGCGTTCGACGCCCGGGATCGAGGCCAGCCCCCTCGTATCGGCTCCGGGATCGAGCGGCTCGAACCGGATCGAGCGCGGATCGTATCGGCCCCGGATCGCCGCGAGATCGGCGTCCAGTACCTTGCGGCCCTCGTGCACCATGATTACGTGCTCACAGATTTCCTCGGCCTGCGGCATCACGTGCGTCGAGAAGAGAACGGTGGCGCCCCGGCGGTGTTCCGCGAGGATCAGGTCGCGCAGCATCCGCATGCTGACCGGGTCGAGTCCGCTGAACGGCTCGTCGAGGATCAGCAGGTCCGGGGCGTGGATCGTGGCCGCGACGAACTGCACCTTCTGCGACATGCCCTTCGACAGCTCGTCGCAGCGCTTCGACTCGACGCCCTCGAGGCCGACCCGCTCGAGCGCCGTGCCGATCCGCCGGTCGAGATCCGGGCCGTCGGCGCCCTTCAGGCGCGCCAGGTAGCGGAGGAACGGGCGGACCTTCATCCGCTTGTACAGGCCCCGCTCCTCCGGCAGGTAGCCGATGCGGTCCTTCGCCTCCAGCGCGGATGCGTGGCCCAGGACGGAGACGTCGCCGGCGTCCGGGAAGAGGATGGACATGATCATCCGGATCGCGGTCGTCTTCCCCGCGCCGTTGGGGCCGATGAAGCCGTAGAGACCGCCGCGGGGCACCTGCAGGTCGAGCTCGGCGACGGCGGTCATTCGCCCGAACGTCTTTGTGACACCGGTCATCCGGATGGCGGGGTCCATGCTCTCCTGTTGGACGTCGGTCTGTGCCCCGCGGTTCCGGGTACCGTCCACGGCCCCCGGCCCGGTCTCGGGGGCCGGCGCGTCTTCCGGGCGTTCACGCTAGAATACCCGCGCGGATCGCACCGTCCACCATCGGAGACGCTCCAACAGAAAGCCGGATCCAACCGCATGTCCAAGAAGCCGTCGGATAAGAAGAGCAAGCCCGCCAAGGTGACCAGGTCCACCGGCAAGTCGAGCGCGAAGCAGTCCGCGGACAAGGCGAAGTACGTCTATTTCTTCGGCGACGGCTCCGCCGAGGGCGACCGGACGATGCGCGATCTGCTGGGAGGCAAGGGCGCGAACCTGGCCGAGATGACCAACGCCGGGCTGCCGGTGCCGCCGGGATTCACCGTGTCGACCGAGGCGTGCACGGTCTACTACGAGCAGCGCCGGCGGGTGCCGGCGGCCATCGACAAGGAGATGGACAGCCATCTGGCGCGGCTCGAGAAGCTGAGCGGCGCGAAGCTCGGGTCGCCGAATCAACCGCTGCTCGTATCGGTCCGCTCGGGCGCCAAGTTCTCGATGCCCGGCATGATGGACACCATCCTCAACCTGGGTCTCAACGACCGAGCGGTCGAGGGGCTGAAGGCCCGCACCGCCAACGGCCGTTTCGCGTTCGACAGCTACCGCCGCTTCATCCAGATGTTCGGCAACGTTGTGCTGGAGATCCCCAAGGAGGCGTTCGAGGAGGAGTTCGACGGCGTCAAGGCGCACCGCGGCGTCGACCTCGACACCGAGCTCGACGAAATTGCGCTGCGGGAGGTGGTCGACCGCTTCAAGGCGGTAGTGATCCGCGAGAGCGGCGAGCCGTTTCCGCTGGATCCGCGGCGCCAGCTCCGCATGTCCCGCGACGCGGTGTTCCGCTCGTGGCAGAACCCGCGCGCCAAGGAGTACCGCCGCATCTACGACATCCCCGACGCCATCGGGACCGCCGTCAACGTGCAGGCGATGGTGTTCGGCAACACCGGCGAGCGCTCGGGGACCGGCGTCGGCTTCACCCGCAACCCGGCGACCGGGGAGAACGAGTTCTACGGCGAGTTCCTCATCAACGCGCAGGGCGAGGACGTGGTGGCGGGCATCCGCACGCCGCAGCCGATCCGCGAGCTCGAGCAGGTGATGCCGCGCGCCTACGAAGAGCTTCGTACCATCACGAAGCGCCTGGAGCAGAACTACAAGGACGTGCAGGACTTCGAGTTCACCATCGAGGACGAGAAGCTCTACATGCTGCAGACGCGCAACGGCAAGCGCACCGGCTACGCCGCGGTGGTGATCGCCACCGATCTGGTGGCCGAGAAGGTGATCGAGCCGGAGGACGCCGTGCGCATGGTCGATCCGGACGCGCTGTCGCAGTTGCTGGCGCCGGTCTTCGACCCGGACGCCTGGGCCGCGCTGCCGGCGGTTACCCGCGGGCTGCCGGCGTCGCCGGGGGCGGCCTGCGGCGAGGTGGTCTTCACCGCGGACGAGGCGGTGCGCTGGGCCGGGCAGGGCCGCGACGTGCTGCTGGTGCGCAAGGAGACGGTGCCGGACGACATTCACGGCATGCACGTCGCGCAGGGTGTCCTGACCGCGACCGGCGGCATGACCTCGCACGCGGCGGTGGTCGGCCGCCAGATGGGCAAGCCGTCGGTGGTCGGGGCGGGCGAGCTGCAGGTCTCGGAATCCCGGCGCGTGGTGACCGTCAACGGGCAGCGCTTCGAGCAGGGCGACTACGTGTCGTTCGACGGGCTGTCCGGGGAAGTGAAGATCGGCCGCGTGCCGACCCGGCCGAGCGAGATCCTGCAGGTGCTGGCCGGCGAGCTCAACCAGCGCAAGTCGGACATCTACGGCCGGTTCTCGAAGCTGCTGAAGTGGGCCGACAAGGTCCGCCGGCTGGGCATCCGCGCCAACGCCGACCAGCCGGACCAGGCCGCCACCGCCTATGCCTTCGGAGCGCGGGGGATCGGCCTCTGCCGTACCGAGCACATGTTCTTCGGCGAGGAGCGCATCCCCATCGTGCAGCGGATGATCCTGGCCGAGACCGAGGCCGAGCGGCGCGCGGCGCTCGACAAGTTGCTGCCGCTGCAGTGTGAGGATTTCTACGGCGTCTTCAAGGCGATGAAGGGGCAACCGGTCACCATCCGCCTCATCGACCCGCCGCTGCACGAGTTCCTCCCGAAGCGCGAGGAGCTGATGGTCGAGATCGCCCGCGCCGAGGTGACGGGCGGCGGCGGGGAGGAGCTCGAGCAGCAGCGAACGCTGCTGCGGCGCGTCGAGCAGCTCCACGAATTCAACCCGATGATGGGGCACCGCGGCGTGCGGCTGGCGATCAGTTATCCGGAGATCGCCGAGATGCAGGCGCGTGCCATCATGGAAGCGGCCTGCCGGGTGGCGAAGGAAGGGGCGAAGGTCGTGCCGGAGATCATGATCCCGCTCGTCGGACACGTCGGCGAGTTCCGCGACCAGAAGGCGATCATCGACCGGGTGGCGGCCGAGACGATGACCACCGCCGGGGTCAAGGTGAAGTACCTGGTCGGGACCATGATCGAGATCCCCCGCAGCGTCCTCGTCGCCGGCGAGATCGCGGCCGACGCCGACTTCTTCTCGTTCGGCACCAACGACCTGACGCAGATGGCCTTCGGGTTCTCGCGCGACGACATCGGCAAGTTCCTGAAGGACTACCAGGAGCGCGGGATCCTGACCCGCGACCCGTTCGAGACCATCGACACGGAAGGGGTCGGCGCGCTCATCCGCATCGGAGTGGAGCGGGGGCGCGACGCGCGCCCGAAGCTGAAGCTCGGCGTCTGCGGCGAGCACGGGGGCGATCCCGCCTCGATCGATTTCTTCGAGGACGCCGGCCTCGACTACGTCAGCGCGTCGCCGTACCGGGTTCCGACCGCACGGCTGGCCGCCGCGCAGGCCGCGCTCGCGCGCCGGTAGCCGGAGGGGCATGGGCAGGATCAACCGGCTCCCGGCCGGGCTTGCCAACCAGATTGCGGCCGGCGAGGTGGTGGAGCGTCCCGCCTCGGCCGTCAAGGAGCTCGTCGAGAACGCTCTCGATGCGGGCGCCCGGCGCGTGGCGGTGACGCTGGAGATGGGCGGCAAGCGGCTGATCCGCGTCGAGGACGACGGCGAGGGAATGACTCCCGCCGATGCGAAGCTGTCCGTCGAGCGCCACGCGACCAGCAAGATCGGCAGCCTCGGCGATCTCGCCGCCATCGCGACGCTCGGCTTTCGGGGCGAGGCGCTGCCGAGCATCGCGTCGGTGTCGCACCTGCGGCTGCGCACCCGCGCCCGCGGCGCGTCGAGCGGCGTCGAGGTCGGCGTCGACGGCGGCGAGCAGGCGCGGGTGACGGAAGCCGGACTGCCGGAGGGCACCACCGTCGAGGTCCGCGATCTCTTCTACAACGTTCCGGCCCGGCGCAAGTTCCTGAAGTCGGACGGGGCCGAGACCGGGCACATCTCGCGCTCCCTGACGCAGCTCGCCCTCGCCCGCCCCGAGGTGGGCTTCCGGCTGCGAAGCGGTCCGCGCAGCCTCTTCGAATACCCGCCGGTGGCGAGCTTCGCCGACCGGTTCTTCCAGGTCTACGGGGACCGGCCGGGGCTGGTCGAGGTATGCAAGGAGGCGGCGGGGATGCGGCTGTCCGGCCTGGCCGCCGCGCTGGCCGCCGACGGTCCGACCCGCGGCCCGCAGCACCTGTTCGTCAACCGCCGGGCGGTGAAGGACCGCACCGTCCTGCACGCGGTGAACCACGCCTACAGCCGCGCCAGCATCAAGCCGCGCAGCCCGGAGGTGCACCTGTTCCTGGAGCTTCCGCACGAGCGCGTCGACGTCAACGTGCACCCGGCCAAGGCCGAAGTACGGTTCCTGGAGCAGTCGCTGGTGCACGAGGTGGTGCGGCGCGGTCTGGCCGCCGCGCTGGGGCAGGAGGCCGTTCCGCAGGTGTCTCTGGCGCCGCCGCGCGGCGCGCCGACCGAGCCGCGGGCGCCCGCGATTCCGGGCATCGTCGCCGGGATGGGCGCGGCGAGCCGCTGGGGGCCGGTGACCGAGGTGTTTCGTCGCAGGGAGGGCGAGAGCGGTCGGGCCGGCGCCGTCCGCGAGCGATCGACAGCGGATTCGAACCGGGCGGCGGAGGCCTCCGGGGGAGCCGCCGGCAGCGCGGAGGTTCGCGCCGGCGCGGTTCCGGAGGCCGTCGGCCCGGCGCCGCTGATGCCCCTCGGCCAGTTCCGCGACACGTTCATAATCGCGGTCGACAACGACGGGGTGGTCATCATCGACCAGCACGTCGCGCACGAGCGCATCCTCTACGAGCAGGTCACGGAGCGGTTGACCCGCGGCTCGCTCGAGTCCCAGCGCCTGCTCGAGCCGCTGCTGATTGCGCTGCCGGCGGGCGCCCGCGACGCTCTGGCCGCCCACGCCGACGATCTCGCCCGGCTCGGATTCGAGATCGATCCGTTCGGCGGCGACAGCGTCCGGGTCGCGGCGGTCCCGGCCCTGCTCAGCCGCGGCGCCTGCGAGACCGCCGTGCGCGCCCTGGCCGAGGACCTGGAGGGCCTCGATCGGGGCGCGAGCGTCGCGGACGCCATCGGCCGGATCGCGGCCAGCACGGCCTGCCATGCCGCCATCAAGGCCAACGACCGCCTGACGATGGAGAAGATGACCTGGATTCTCCAGGAGCTGCGGCGGACCGCCTATTCGACGGTGTGCCCGCACGGAAGGCCGGTGCTGCTGCGGCTGACCCGGCAGGAGCTGGAGAAGCGGTTCGAGCGGATCTAGCTGCCTATCTGAGCGTGACCGACCACTTCGTGTTCCGCTCGGAAGCGGAGCTCGGCAAGGGCCACGAACGATCCAGAATTCACACGTGCGGCACGCGCCTTGCTTGGAGAACAGTGGTGCAGGAATCCGAGACACTCCTGGTTGCCGTTGATTCACACGACCGCGATACGGGACTGGTGGACAAGATGACGGCCCACCGGGACGGAGTCCTGCACCGCGCCTTCTCGATCTTCGTCTTCGACGAGGCCGGCCGGTTGCTGTTGCAGCGACGCGCGACCGGCAAGTACCACTCGGGCGGTCTCTGGTCCAATACCTGCTGCAGCCACCCGCGGGCCGGCGAGAGTCTGCTGGACGCCGCCCACCGCCGGCTGCGCGAGGAGATGGGCTTCGACTGTCCGCTGCAGGCCGTGTTCGGTTTCGTCTACCGCGCGGCGCTGGACGGGGGGCTCGTGGAGCACGAATTCGATCACGTCATCGTCGGACGGTTCCAGGGAACTCCCGTTCCCGACGTTCGCGAGGCGGATGCATGGAAGTGGGAGCGCGTCTCGGCGATCCAGTCACAGCTTGCCGCAGACCCCGGGGCGTTTACCGCGTGGTTCGAGCCCGCCCTCGAGGGACTTCTCGCCCGCGGTCTCCCGCGGTGACCGTTTCCACCCGCCGCGGGCGTGAGGCGCTACAATTGCGCCGTCCGGAGGGTCATGGAGCGACGCCACCCGTCATCGTCGGTGAGGGTTCGACGGCAGGGGCTGGGACGCCGGCGATCGAGTTTCTGAAACGACACGCGTCCGCCGCGCGGGTAGGTCCGCGTGCGGTCGGAGCCAAGGAGTCGAGATGTCCAGGTTGCTGCTCGGATTCACGGTCGGATTCGCCGCCGCCGTCGCACTGCTCGTCCCCGCGCAGGCGGACGCCCAGTTAACGGACGCGACGGACGTGACGCAGGAGGAGTACATGGCGGTGAAGAACGCCCCCGAGGGAGGCGTCGACCGCCAGGTCAAGGTGGTCGACATCGGCAAGTCGAACGTGGCGGTCGGCATCCTGCACCGCGACGCCCTCGAGCCGAGCGACGGGCCGGCGCGCGGCATCGTGCACACGCTGGTGACCGAGGTCTACTACATCGTGTCGGGGGCCGGCACGCTCATGACCGGCGGAACCATCACCGAGCGCGGCGACATTCCCGAGGACAGCCACATCGTGCAGGTGCTCGTGGGCGAGAGCTACCGCGCGGCGGCCGAGGGCGGCCATGTGCGCGACGTCGCGGAGGGCGACATCGTGGTGATCCCGGGCGGCGTGTTCCATGGCTGGACGGCGATACCGGACCACGTCACCTACCTGAGCATCCGGCCGGATCCGGACAAGGTGCTGCCGGCCGGTTGGGTGAACCCGCTCATCCAGTAGCGTTGCCGATCACGTACGGACTGCCGGAGCAGTAGAGCTCGGGATTCGCTGGTCGTCACGGGTGGCCGGCGGGACTGATGGAAGATGACGAGGAGGCAGGCATGGCCGCAAGCAGGTTGAGGGTCGCGTCGGTCGTCGTGTTCGGCGGGTTGCTGGCGGTCGGGGCGTTGCCGGCGAATGCGCAGACCGACAACGGCGAGTGGCGGAGCTACGGCGGCGACATCGCGAACACGCGCTATTCGCCGCTGGACCAGATCGACGCCGGGAACTTCAACGACCTGGAGATCGCCTGGCGGCTGCGGACCGCCAACTTCGGGTCGGAGCCCGAGTTCAACTTCCAGGCGACGCCGCTGATGGTGGACGGCGTGATCTACTCGACGGCGGGTCTGCGCCGCGCAGCGATCGCGGCGGATGCAGGGACCGGCGAGTTGCTCTGGATGCACCGCCTCGACGAAGGCGAGCGGGCCGCGGTGGCGCCGCGGCGCCGGTCCGGCCGCGGGCTGGCCTACCGCGACAACGGCGCAGGCGGGGAGGTCTTCTACGTCACCCCGGGTTACCGGCTGGTCGGGCTGAACGCGAAGACCGGCGCGCGGCTGTCCGGCTTCGGTGACGACGGCATCATCGACCTGATGCAGAACATGGATCAGGAGATCGACCCGCTGGCCGGCGAGATCGGCCTGCACGCGACGCCACTGGTGGCCGGCGACACCATCGTCATCGGCGCGGCGCACGTGCCCGGCAGCGCGCCGCGGTCGATGCGCAACACGAAGGGCTACATCCGGGGCTTCGACGCGAATACCGGCGTCCGCAAGTGGATCTTCCACACCATCCCGGGCGCGGACGAGTTCGGCAACGACAGTTGGCTGAACGACTCGTGGCGCTACACGGGCAACACGGGCGTTTGGGGGCAGATCAGTGCGGACCTCGAGCTCGGCATCGTCTACCTGCCGACCGAGATGCCGACCAACGACTACTACGGCGGGCACCGGCACGGCGACAACCTCTTCTCGGACAGCATCGTGGCGGTGGACATCGACACCGGCGAGCGGCTCTGGCACCTGCAGGTGATTCAGCACGACGTGTGGGACTGGGACTTCCCCTGCGCGCCGGTGCTGGTCGACGTGGAGATCGACGGCGTCATGCGCAAGCTCATCGCCCAGCCGAGCAAGCAGTCGTGGCTGTACGTCCTCGACCGCGTGACCGGAGAGCCGATCTGGCCGATCGAGGAACGCGAGATGCCGCCGTCGGACGTGCCGGGCGAGCTGCTGTCGCCGACCCAGCCGTTCCCGACCCATCCGCCCGCCTACGACCGGCAGGGGGTCGGCATCGACGACCTGATCGACTTCACGCCGGAGCTGCGGGCCGCGGCGGAGGAGCTGGTCTCGAACTTCCGCATCGGGCCGATCTTCACGCCGCCGGTGGTGGCCGAGACGGACGGGCCGTGGGGCACGCTGATGCTGCCGTCGGCCGGCGGAGGCACCAACTGGCCCGGCGGCTCGGTCGACCCGGAGACCGGGATCTTCTACCAGTACTCCTTCACCCAGGTCACCTCGCTCGGGCTGGTGAACGACCCGGAGCGCTCGGACATGAACTATATCCGGGGCAATCCTCCGGGAGTGCCGGCGCGCCTGCGGGCGCTGAACATCCGCGGGCTGCCGCTCATCAAGCCGCCGTGGGGACGCATCACCGCCATCGATCTCGCGACGGGCGAGTTCCTCTGGCAGATCCCGCACGGCGAGACGCCGGACAACGTGCGGAACCACCCGGCGCTGCAGGGCGTGGACATTCCGCGCACCGGCCGCATCGGACGGGTGGGCACGCTGATCACGAAGACGCTGGTCATCGCGGGCGAGCCGGGCACGTTCACCACGCCGTCGGGCGAGGTGGGAGCGATGCTGCGCGCCTACGACAAGGCTTCGGGCGAGGAGATGGGCGCGGTCTACATGCCGGCGTCGGTATCGGGCTCGCCGATGACGTACATGCACGAGGGGCGGCAGTACATCGTGACCGCCATCGGCGGAGCCGGATTCCCCGGGGAGTTGATCGCCTACCGGTTGCCGGAATAGCGCCGCGTGTCAGACTGCGCTCGGGGGCGCCGGCAGCCCCCGGGTCAGTCCTCCGAAGAGCAGCCGCAAACCCACGTTCGAACGCACCAGGGCGCTGGTCACCGCGATTACCGCCCGCACGCTGCGGCGCGAGATCTTCACCTCGTGTCCACTCCTGAAGGCCGGCGTGGCGTGGATGCGCCGCAGCGTGAGCACGGCCATGCCGAGCGGCCAGAGGCAGAAGCGGCGGATTCCGGTTTCCCCGGGAGGAAGCATCAGGACGAAGCGCAACGCGTCGGCCAGGTGGCGGCGGGTGATTGCGACCAGCTCCGACAAGCCTTCGGCGAAGCCGGGGGCGGGCTGTCCGGCGGACAGGGAGCGCAGCTCGAAGCCGGTCGTCCGGAACACGTCGCGCGGCAGCCAGCACGCGCCGCGGCGGCGGTCTTCCCAGATGTCCCTCAGGATGTTGACCATCTGCAATCCCTGGCCGAACGAGACCGACAGCGCGAACAGTTCGTCGCGCCGCCGGCCGATGTCGGCGGAGTAGTCGCAGAAGAGATCGGTGAGCGTTTCGCCGACTACGCCCGCGACGTGGTAGCAGTAGCGGTTCAGTTGCGGGATGTCCTCGAGTCCGTCCGGCGTCGCGCTCTGCTGGAATTCCGCCATGCCGCGCGACATCACGCGCACGCAGCGTTCGATGGCGCGGCGCTGGACGGCGCGGAACCCCATGGTGACGCGAACCACCCGGGCGGTGTTGGCGACCAGATCCTGCTCGCGCTCCGTGCTCGATGACGACAGCAGGGCGCCGAGCTCGCGGGAGAACGGCGCCACCTCGGCGCGGCCGGCGACCACGTCGATGAAACGTTCCGAGAACGCCTGCTTCTGGGCGGGGGACAGCGCCGGCTCGTCCTCTATGGTGTCTGCGATCCGGCACAGCGCGTACACGTTGCCGACGACGTCGCGCAACGCGCTCGGGAGCTGCGGAATGTTGAGGGCGAAGGTGCGCGAGACGCCCTGCAGGATTTCCGACTGGTAGGCGAGGTCGCTCTGCGCCGGTCCTGTCGGCGAGGATGCCGTCATCGGCCGCCATCCTAGCCCGAAAAGCGTCGCCTGCGGCTCCGCTTTCCGCCCAGCCGGGCCTGTCTGGCAGTCTACGCCGTTCTTCGGCGCAGACTGCCAGCCCGAAAAGCGTCGCCTGCGGCTCCGCTTTCCGCCCAGCCGGGCCTGTCTGGCAGTCTACGCCGTTCTTCGGCGCAGACTGCCAGCCCGAAAGGCGTCGCCTGCGGTTCCGCGACCTGCTATCCTTCGCGACGCGGCGAATGAAGGAGTCGAACGTGCCAATACAGCGCATGCACATCGCGTCGATCATCGTGCTCGCGGGCCTGCTGGCGGCCGGCGCGGCGGCGGCGCAGACCGACAACGGCGAGTGGCGGAGCTACGGCGGCGACATCGCCAACACGCGCTACTCGCCGCTCGACCAGATCACCGCGGACAACTTCAACGACCTGGAGGTCGCCTGGCGGCTGAACACGGCCAATTTCGGGACCGAGCCGGAGTTCAACTTCCAGGCGACGCCGCTGATGGTCGACGGCGTGCTGTACTCCACCGCCGGCCTGCGACGCGCCGTGATCGCGGCGGACGCGGGTACGGCCGAGCTGCTCTGCATGCACCGTCTCGACGAGGGAGAGCGGGCCGAGGTGGCGCCGCGGCGCCGGTCCGGCCGCGGTCTGGCCTACCGCGACAACGGCGGAGACGGGGAGATCTTCTACGTCACTCCCGGCTACCGGCTGGTCGGCCTGAATGCGAAGACCGGCGAACGGCTGTCGGGCTTCGGCGAGGACGGCATCGTCGACCTGATGCAGAACATGGACCAGGAGATCGATCCGCTGTCGGGCGAGATCGGCCTGCACGCCACGCCGCTGGTGGCCGGCGACACCATCGTCGTCGGCGCGGCGCACGTGCCCGGCGGCCGGCCCCGCTCGATGCGCAACACCAAGGGCTACATCCGCGGCTTCGACGCGGACACCGGCGTCCGCAAGTGGATCTTCCACACCATCCCGGGGGCCGACGAGTTCGGCAACGACACGTGGCTGAACGACTCGTGGCGCTACACCGGCAACACCGGAGTGTGGGGGCAGATCAGCGCCGATCTCGAAGAGGGCATCGTCTACCTGCCGACCGAGATGCCGACCAACGACTACTACGGCGGCCACCGGCACGGCGACAACCTCTACTCGGACAGCCTGGTGGCGGTGGACATCGAGACCGGCGACCGGCTGTGGCACTTCCAGTTCATCCACCACGACGTGTGGGACTGGGACCTGCCCTGCGCGCCGATCCTGGCCGACGTGATTATCGACGGCGAGCTGCGCAAGATCGTGGCGCAGCCGAGCAAGCAGTCGTGGCTGTACGTCTTCGATCGGGTCACGGGCGAGCCGATCTGGCCGATCGAGGAGCGCGAGGTGGAGCCGTCGAACGTGCCGGGCGAGCTGCTCGCGCCCACCCAGCCCTACGTGACGAAGCCTCCGGCATATGACCGGCAGGGAGTCGATTTGGACGACCTGATCGACCTCACCCCGGAGCTCCGGCGCCGCGCCGAGGAGATCGCGTCGCGGCACCTGATGGGACCCATCTTCACGCCGCCCACCGTCTCGGAGGCGGACGGCGTCTACGGCACCCTGATGCTGCCGTCGCAGGCCGGCGGGACGAACTGGCCGGGCGGCTCGCTCGATCCCGAGACCGGCATCATCTACCTGTACACGTTCACGCAGATGGTCTCGCTCGGTCTGGTCAACGATCCGGAGCTCTCGGACATGAACTTCATCCGGGGACGCGGGGAGGGCATCTCCGCCCGCGAGGCGTCGCTGGCCATCGAGGGGATCCCGATCGTCAAGCCGCCGTGGGGCCGCATCACCGCCATCGACCTCAAGGCGGGGGAGATCCTCTGGCAGGTGCCGCACGGCGAGACGCCGGACAACATCCGCAACCACCGGCTGCTCGAGGGTGTCGACGTTCCGCGGACCGGCCGCATCGGGCGGGTGGGAACCCTGAACACGCCGACCATGGTCATCGCGGGCGAGGCGGGCACCTTCACCACGCCGTCGGGCGAGGTGGGCGCGATGCTCCGCGCCTACGACAAGATGTCGGGCGAGGAGCTCGGCGCCGTCTACATGCCGGCCGGGGTGACCGGGTCGCCGATGACCTACCTGCACGCCGGAAGGCAGTACATCGTCACGGCGATCGGCGGCGGCGGGTTCCCGGGCGAGCTGATCGCCTACCGGCTGCCGGAGGAATAGACGCGCCGGCGGCGCTTCGTGCGTCGCCGGTCCCCGGGCCCGGGCCGGGATCCCGCATCCGCAGCCGCTTCACCGGTTCGAAGTGCTTGCGGTTGCGGGTGACGAGGGCCAGATCGTGCTCGATCGCCGTCGCGGCGATGAGGGCGTCGGGCGTGGCGATGCCGGTTTCCCGGCGAATCCGGCCGGCCCGCTCGGCGACGCTGCGGCCCACCGCCAGCTCCCGGAAGGGATCGAGAAGTCGCTGGACGAGCGCCGATCCGACCGCGCCGGAGAGCAGCTCGCACCGGGTGATGACCGAGTAGTGGACCCGGTTCCGACCCGGCTTCAGTGCGCTGGCGCCGCGCAGATGGTCGATGAAGACGTCCGTGTCGACCAGGAGGTCAGCCACCGGATCGTTCTGAGGCTCTCAGCCGGTCGGAGCGGGCCTCCCAGTCGTCGCGCGCCGGGGCCTGTGCCGCCGGCGCGGCGCCGAAGGTGCTCTCGAGGGCGCTCGTCGGATCGACCGGCGCTTGTTCGATGTACAGCTCTACCGCCTCGCGAACGACAGATGCGAGGCTCGCGCCCCGCGCACCCGCAATCTCGTCGAGGCGCTGGCGTTGCGACGACCGCAGGTAGATCTGCGTGCGGGTGGCGGACATACAGCGCAGTATACAGCATACGGACGTGTCCCGCGCCTCCGTCCGACGATCACAAGGGCCGCTCGCGCTGCCGTTACGGTCGCTCTTCGATGCGGTAGAGGTGGCTGTCGCTGCGGATGAACAGCGCCCCGTCGGCGACCGCCATCGACGCCAGCGTCACCCCGTCGAGCCGGTTGCGGGCCAGCACGCGGAACTCGGTCCCGGGAGCGAGCACGTTCGTCACGCCCTCCTCGTTCTGAAAGTAGATCCGGCCGTCGACGAATACCGGCGAGGCGGAGTGGTTTCCGCCCAGCCGTTGCTGCCAGTGGATGTCGCCGGTCAATGCGTCGACGCAGGTGGCGATTCCGAAGTCCGTGACGACGTACAGCTCGTCGCCGACCAGGATCGGCGAGGGGGTGAGCGGGGCCCCGCGGCGGAGCCGCCACGTGACGTGCGAGCGCGTCACGTCACCCTCGCCGTCGGCGCGCACCGCGAGCAGCGTCGGCGCCTGGAAGCCGGTCGACAGGTAGACGAGCCCGTGCCCGTAGATGGGGCGTGGGACGTTGGAGAATCCGTTCGGATAGCGGACCCGCCAGATCTCGCGGCCGGTCGCCGGATCGTGCCCGCTGGCGCGGAACGCGCTGACGTTGAAGATCTGTTCCCGATCGCCAACGCGAATGAGGAGAGGCGTGGAATAGGCCTGCGACACCGGGTCGGGGCGGGTCGACCGCCAGCGTTCCTCGCCGGTGCGCGCGTCCACCGCCACGAGATAGGCGGTGTCGTAGCCGTCGATGCTGATCACGAGCCGGCCGTCGTGCAGGATAGGGGACCCGCCGTTTCCGTGCTGCGAGATGTAGGGGAAGCGGGTGCGCCACAGGACCTCGCCGGCCGTGCTGACCGCGGCCGTTCCGCTGGCGCCGAAGTGCACGTACACCCGCTCGCCGTCCGGATCGAGGACCGGGGTAGGCGATGCGAAGCTGTTCTTCGGATTCAGAAGGTAGGTCTCGTCGCTGCCGAACACCTCCACGTCGAGGGTGTTGGCCCCGGTCGCGGCGTCGTAGGCCAGGAGTCGGAGCGAGCTGCCGTCGGCGCGATCGGTCACGGCGGTCGTCAGCCAGATCCGGCCGTCGGCGATGACCGGCGACGACCACCCCCGGCCCTCGACCGGGCTCTTCCACGTGACGTTCTCCGTCTCGCTCCACTCCAGCGGTACCGCTGCGTCCGGCGCGTGCCCCTGGCCCGTCGGTCCCCGAAACTGCGGCCAGTCGGCGGCGTGGGCGATGACCCCGGCGGCCCAGAGGATGGAGACGAGCACGGCGGTCGGTCCGGCCAGCCGCGGGACGGTCGAGGTGCCCTTGCGCATCGCTTTTCTCCCTCGCCCGCATTGTATACGGCGGTCGGATCGCAGCGCGGCCGGGCAATCTCGAAGCCGGATTCCATCGAGTCCGCATCCCCGGTCCGGTGTGGCATGATGGGAGGCAGGATCGGCGAGGAGGACGGGCATGGCGACGGAGCGCACGGGCGAATACGGCGGCCTCGCGCAGGTCGAGGGCGATGCCGCCCCGGACAGCGCCGAAACAGCCCCTGCAATGGAGTTTCCCGGCTGCGACCCTGTCCCCATGACGTGGGACGAGGTCTGGGCCTACGACGGACGTATCGAGTACTGGGATGGAGCGTCGTCGACCGCACACGTCCTGCGCGACGCCGGTCCGGTCCACGAGAGCCCGCCCAACGTCCTGAGCGAGATCCTGACCCGGATATCCCAGGAGCGCGGGTCGCGCATCCGCTGCTACGGCGCCGTCTACCTGATGGAACGGGACGGTGCGGGCCGACCCCGGCGGGTGATGGTCGCGGACCAGACCATCTACCTGCGCCCGGGGCGCTGGAAGCCGAGCGACCCGGCCATCATCAGGGACGAAGACCCGCTGCCGGACGTGATCCTGGAGGTGGATCACACCACCGACGTCCGCCGCAACAAGCTCGGGTTGTACGAATCCTGGGGGTTTCCGGAAGTGTGGGTGGAGACGCCGGACACCCCGGCGCCGAGCCGCCCGCGGCGGCTCCGGCCGGGCCTGACGATCTATCGGCTCGACGAAGGGCGTTTCCGGGTGTCGGCGGAGAGCCGCGCGTTCCCGGGGTGGCCGGCGGCCAGGATCCATGCCTCGTTGAACGAGACGCACATGAGCCCCCGAACCCTGGCCGACCTGACCCGCGTGGGCCGCAGGCTGGGCCGGCAGGAGGGCACGACCCCGGACGACGACCCGCAGATCGGCCGCCACCGCCGGCAGGCCCACGGCACCGGGCTGCGGGCAGGGCGCGCCGAGGGGGTCGCCGCGCAACGGGTCCTCCTGGGCCGGCTGGCGTCACGCAAGTTCGACGCCGCGACCGCGGAGCGACTGGCCGAGGTCCTGGCCGGGGTCGACGATCCCGGACGCCTTGCTGCGATCGGCGACCGGATCATCGACTGCGACGACGGCGCCGTGCTGTTAGCTGAACTGTCCTGAGCGAGCTTGGCGCCGGACGCCGCGCGAACAACCCTCGCCGTGCGCGTGCCGGCGCGGCGCACCGGCCCGTCGCCCGCTCAGCATCTGCTCACGCCGGGACGGCCCGGTTCACTGGAGCCCCGCAACATCGTCGCGTTCACCTTCACCGAGAAGGCCGCGGCCGAACTCAAGGAGCGTATCGTCACCCGCACGCGGGAGGCGCTCGGCGAGCTCCACGGCATGGCCGACCTGTTCGTCGGGACCATTCACGCCTTCTGCCTGGATCTGCTCCGGGCAGAAGCGCCGGAGTACCTGAAGTACGAAGTCCTCAACGAGGTGCAGCAGGCCCTCTTCGTCGACCGACACAGCCGCAAGAGCGGCCTCACGGTGTCGACGGACCTCCAAAGCCACCCGCTCAGGCGCTACGTCGACACCAACCACTACGTTAACGCGCTGGCGATCCTCCGCGAGGCCGATCTCGACGAGGCGAAGCTGGACGGCTGCTCCGTCGCCGCCGCCCTCGACGACTACCCGGGATCGTCTGGTCGCTGCACGACGTTCATCGAGTAGAACACGGGCGACGAACTCGGTCGACTGTCGTCCGGACGAGCCGCTGAACTCGCCGGCATGCCCCGCGTCGAGTTTCTCCTTTCTCTTGGTCGCTACCGTGTCTTCCCGCTGGATGCGGAGCTGGACGAGCTGGAATAGCGGCATGGTTGAGATGTCAGCAACACGTCGCCGTTGCTCTATCTCTACCGCATTCAGGTTCTGGACTGGCTGCCGGCGCTGGGTGGCGACGTCTGGATTCCCAAGGCCGTGGAGGTGGAGCTGGAGGAGGGACGAAGGCGGGGATACGACGTTCCGGACCCGGCCGGCTACGACTGGCTCCGGATCGTCGATCCGGACATCATTCCCTCCGAGTGGCTGACACTGGACCTGGGACGCGGCGAATTGGCTGCGCTGGCCTTGGCGCTGGAGCATCCGAGATGCACCGTCCTCCTGGATGACAGACACGCTCGGCGCATTGCGCGGAGTGCCGGGCTGGACGTGCGGGGAACACGATTCATCCTCGCCGAGTGGCCCTGGACCTATAATCGGGCCGATGCGGCAAGGCTGCGGGTGTGGCTGGAGGCGCCCGGGCCTTCGTCGGGTGATTGCCAAGGGGGGAAACGACATGCGTGGCATATCGAGATCGGGCATGGTGGCGGCGTTCGTCGCGGCGGCCGCGGCCGTCATCGTCGTCGCCGGCCAACAGCCGGAGTCGCTGAGCGTGACGCCGGTCAAGGACGGCCTCTACTACATCAACGGCGTGGGCGGGAACGTCGGCGTCCGGGTCACGTCCGAGGGCGTCATCCTGATCGACGATAAGTTCCCGCGCAACGTCGACGGCATCAAGGCGCGTGTGGCCGAGGTGACCGACCAGCCGATCCGCTACGTCATCAACACGCACCACCACGGCGACCACGCCGGCGGCAACGTCGGGTTCATCGACTCGGCGGACGTCATCGCCCACGAGAACGCGCGGAAGAACATGATCCGCAACGAGCAGGACGCGCCGCCACGCATCGTCTACACCGACCAGACCGCCGTGCACCTGGGCGGGGTCGAGGTGCGGGCGCACCACCTGGGCCGCGGCCACACCAACGGCGACTCGGTCGTCTATTTTCCGGACCTGCAGACCGTCCACGGCGGCGACCTCCTGCACGGCACGGCGCCGTTCATCGACTATGCGAACGGCGGCAGCAGCAAGGAGTGGCTGGGCGTGCTCGACGGCATCCTGGCGCTCGACTTCGATACAGCCATCCCCGGCCACGGCGGCCTGATGACGCGCGCCGACGTGCAGGCGTTCCGCGATCAGTTCGTCGCGGTCCGAACGCGGATGCGCGAGCTGATCGATGGCGGCCTCGCCCAGGAGGACGCGCCGGCGGAGATAGTGACGCCGGAGCTGAGCTGGACGACGGCCGAGAACGGCCTGTTCATGCGCCGGAGCATTCCGGGCTTCTACGACGAGATCGCGGCCGAGCGCTAGCGCTCTGTCGCAACGCGGTCCTTCCCGGGCGGCCGCGAGGCTGCTCGGGTGCCCGCATGGAGTGCCGCCGCCGGGCGGCAGACGGGGAGGGAGTACAGATGCATCGCGTGCGGAGTCTGCTTGTCGTGGCGTTCGTCGGTCTCGGACTCGTTGCCGCCGCTTCCGCGACCCACGCCCAGGACGTGGAGTGGCGATCCTACGGGTCGGACGCGGCCGGCACGAAGTACTCGCCGCTGGACCAGATCAACGCCGAGACGATAGGTGACCTGCAGATCGTCTGGCGGCAGTCCGTCCTGCCGGACGCCATGCGCGCGGGACGCGAGGACTTCACCCCGCCCGTCGCCGCGCAGAACACCCCGCTGATGGCCGACGGCCGGCTCTACATCAGCTCCGCCCTCGGGACGGTGGCGGCGCTCGACGCAAAGACCGGCGAGGTGCTCTGGTTCGACACCCCGCCGGACCGCGACGGCGAGCCGTTCACGCGGGTGCGCCAGACCCGCGGTGTCGCCTGGTGGGACGATCCGCAGAGCGACGACGCCCGGGTGCTGGCGGTGGTCGGCTCGCACCTGGTGGCGCTGAACGCCCGCACCGGCGAGCGCTACCCGGACTTCGGGGACGGCGGGGAGGTGGACCTGACGCAGGGGTTCGACCGCCCGTGGGAGACCTTCAGTTGGGGCTCGCCGCCGCTCGTCGTCGGCGACATCGTCGTCATCGGCTCGGCCATGACCGACGTCACCAACCCGAACATGCCGGCGATGAAGGAGATGCCGCCCGGCGACGTGCGCGGCTTCGACGTGCGGACCGGCGAGCAGGTCTGGATTTTCCACGTCGTCCCGCGGGAAGGGGAGCCGGGCAACGAGACATGGCTCACCGCCCTCACCGAGGACCGGGCGTCGTGGGAATACAGCGGCAACACCAACATGCGGGCCTGGCCGAGCGCGGACGAGGAGCTCGGCCTGGTGTACGTGCCGCTGTCGACCCCGACCAACGACTACTACGGCGGCTACCGCCCCGGCGACAACCTGTTCGCCGAGAGCCTCGTCTGCCTCGACGCCCGCACCGGCGAGCGGGTGTGGCACTTCCAGGCGGTGCACCACGGCATCTGGGACTACGACTTCCCGGCCGCGCCGAACGTCATCGACCTGCAGGTGGAGGGACGCGCCGAGCCCGTCAAGGCGGTCGCGGCGGTCAGCAAGCAGGCGTTCACCTACGTCTTCGACCGCGTGACCGGCGAGCCGGTCTGGCCGATCGAGGAGCGGCCGGTGCCTCCGGGCGACGTGCCGGGCGAGTGGTACGCGGCGACCCAGCCGTTCCCGACCCGGCCGCCGGCGTTCGACCAGCAGGGGACCACGGTCGACGACGTGATCGACTTCACGCCGGAGCTGCGGCGCGACGCGCTGGAGGTCTTCGAGCAGTACGTGACCGGCCCGCTCTTCACCGCGCCGTCGCTGGTCGACGACTCGCCGGGCGGCACGAAGGGCACGTTGCAGATGCCGGGCGTGGTCGGCGGCGCCGACTGGGGCGGCTCGGCCGTCGATCCCGAGACCGGCATCCTGTACGTGCCGTCGGTCCACGCCGAGTCGGTCATCGGCATCGTGCCGTCCGAGCATCCCCGCTCGGACATGCGCCTGGTGGTGCAGACGCTGGCGCTGCTCGAGGGACCCAACGAGCTGCCGATCTTCAAGCCGCCGTACGGGCGGCTGGTCGCCATCGACCTGAAGAAGGGCGAGATCCTCTGGTCGAAGGCCAACGGCGACGGGCCGCGCGACCATCCGCTGCTGAAGGATCTGGACCTGCCGCCGCTGGGCCAGCCGGGGCGCGTCTCGCCCCTGGTCACGAAGTCGTTCGTGTTCCTCGGCGAAGGGGGCAACGCCGGCGTGGTCGTCCTGCAGCCGATCTGGGGCGGGGCCGGCGGCAAGATGTTCCGCGCCTACGACAAGCTGACCGGCGACGTGGTCTGGGAGATGGAGCTGCCGGGCGGCACGACCTCGGCGCCGATGACCTACATGGTCGACGGCCGGCAGTACATCGTGGTCACCGTCGGCTGGGAGGACATGCCGAGCGAGTACGTCGCGCTCGCGCTGCCAGAACGAGACTAGTGTCCGTAGAACTCCGAGCCACTCCGTAAAACGCCGAAAAATCCCAGTATTACTGGCCAACAACCGGATCTGTCTTCCGCGGGCTTCCGCCTCTGTGTCCCCGGTTCCGAGTCCTAACGTGGTATATACGTGGTATACTATGAGGGTAGGGAGATCGGGATGGGCGGACGACTCAGAGCCAAGCAGATCGGAGCGTTGCGACCGGGACGGCACGGCGACGGCGGCACGCTCTTTCTCGTCGTCGAGCCCGGCGGCCGGAGTCGCCACTGGGTGCAGCGGTTGACCGTCCACGGCAAGCGCCGCGACCTCGGTCTGGGCGGCTACCCGTA
>MKWU01000422.1_pt1 | contig 81347 bp, 67 predicted proteins | sample 809101 | NCBI WGS metagenome assembly MKWU01 (sample SAMN05860141, study PRJNA318959) | sponge metagenome | host: Aplysina aerophoba | place: Slovenia: Piran, Adriatic Sea, Gulf of Piran | collected 2013-05-07 | reverse complement strand
CGAAGAACTGCAACTGCAACACCTTTATCCGCGAAGGGCCGCGAAGAGACGCTAAGAACTGCAACGTCAACGTCTTTATCCACGAAGGGCCGCGAAGGGCCACGAAGGGCCGCGAAGAACTGCAACTGCAACTGCAACACATTAATCCGCGAAGGGCCGCGAAGAGACGCTAAGAACTGCAACGTCAACGTCTTTATCCACGAAGGGCCGCGAAGGGCCACGAAGGGCCGCGAAGAACTGCAACTGCAACACCTTTATCCGCGAAGGGCCGCGAAGAGACGCTAAGAACTGCAACGTCAACGTTTTTATCCACGAAGGGCCGCGAAGGGCCACGAAGGGCCGCGAAGAACTGCAACTGCAACACCTTTATCCGCGAAGAGACGCTAAGAACTGCAACGTCAACGTCTTTATCTACGAAGGGCCGCGAAGGGCCACGAAGGGCCGCGAAGAACTGCAACTGCAACTGCAACACATTAATCCGCGAAGGGCCGCGAAGAGACGCTAAGAACTGCGACGTCAACGTCTTTATCCACGAAGGGCCGCGAAGAACTGCGACTTCGACACCCCTTTTTTTGGACGGAGGGATTTGTGGGAAACGATTATTGATCTGCAAATTGGCGCGAGTGTATGGCGGAAAAGGTTTCTGTGTCATCTATGGGGGAAGCTGGTAGTTTTGTGTGTGAAGTTTCTTTTGGGGAAACTTCATTGCACTTCCGAGAAAGGACTGAAATGTCGAAACTGATTCCAGGGGATGAGACTTTTGCAGTGATAGGGGCGGCGATTGAGGTACGACGTGTGCTTGGAACAGGGTTCTTTGCGTAGGTCTATCATGAGGAGATGCAGCTCGAATTGAACGCCCTAGGAATCCCCTAGGAAGCGGAAAGGCTGGATGCGGTCGGAGTAGAGTGGGGATGTTATCAGAGGAAAGCAGCTCTTGCCATTATGAAGGAGTGGGGGCAAGATGCTGTGAGCGGCCTAGACTAGAGTGGTGGCGAAGAGATAGGGGGAGACTGATGGCTACGAAGAAGATGGAGGGCGTGTATCCGATACTGGTGACGCCCTTTGACGAAGATTCACAGATCGACGAGGAGAGCCTGCGGCGGTTGATTGACTTTAATTTGGATGCGGGGGTGCATGGGTTGGGCGTGGCGTTGGGCAGCGAAGTCTACAAGTTGACGGAGGCCGAGCGGGCTCGAATGACCCGCATTGTTGTCGACCAGGTGGGTGGGCGGGTACCGGTTGTGATCAATACGGGGGCCAATGGGACGGACCTGGCGGTTCATTACAGCCGGATGGCACATGAGAACGGTGCGGATTCGTTGATGGTGCTGCCGCCGTCGTTTTTTCCTGCGGGACAGGATGAGACTGTGGCCTACTTCCGTGCGATTTCGGATGCAGTTCCCTTGCCGATATTCATTCAGGATGTGGCGACTTCGCCGATCGCGCCTGGGCTGGCTAAACGGCTGGCACAGGAATGCGAGTGGGTCCAGTACATCAAAGTGGAGAGTTTTCCGGTCGTAGCCAAGGTGGCGGCGATGGCCGAGGAGGCAGGAGATGCGCTGACGGTTTTCGGCGGAGCGGGGGGCGGATATTTCATCGAGGAGATGCGGAGAGGCTCGGTGGGGACGATGCCGTTCTGTACGCAGCCGGAAGCTTTTGTAGATATCTGGAATAAGGTGAGATCGGGCGATGAGGCAGGCGCTTGGGAAACATTCAATCGTTATCTAGTGCCTGTCAGCCGGCTCTCGGCCCAGGGTGCGGGCCTGTTCCACGGTATTCATAAGGAGATCCTGCGTTATCGCGGCGTGATTCGGTCGGCAGGTGTGCGTGCGCCGGCGCCGCCAATCGACCCGCTTACCCGTGATGAACTGGCTGCACTGCTTAAGGAATTGTATCCTGAGGGCAGTTCTTGGTAGTTGGTTTTCACGTGGCTACTAAGCCACAGTACTTGACCAGCCAGTAATCCTTGGAGCCATTCAGTCTCTTAGTGACGCAACTGGTGTACAGCCGCCGCCATGCCGGCAATCCGACACGCTGAAAAGAAGGCACCAGGTTGGTGAGGCATGGTTTTGTAGGGGGGCGTTGCGGGGGCGCAGCCCCTGCACAAGGGAGGGGCGGAGGACCGACCGCCCATAAATGGCAGAGAAAAGAGGTAAGAGCTGAGCGGGAGAATGCCATCGCTTTTCTTGCGCAAGGTCGTATTGGTAAGGGGCGAACAATTCCGGAATTCACAATAGGGAGGGTAGTTAACCGATGAAAATCGTGGACTTGCAGGTAATTCCATTTCGGGTGCGGCGGGAGCAGTTTCATCAGGGCAGGTTCAGTTTTCCGCAGGAGGTGACGCAGACGCTGACGAAGGTTATCACCGATGAGGGCGCGGAGGGGTACTACTTTGGCGGGCACGGGCATGGCGACGCCGACGGGCTGACGCCGGAGGACAGAGCAGTGCTTGAGGGGCGGCTTAAGCAGATGGTTTTGGGGCAGGACCCTTATGACCGGGAGCGATTCTGGCACTGGATGTGGGTGGCGAACATTCCGGAGCATCTGCTGAGCGCGCTTGATTGCGCTTTGTGGGACTTGCAGGCAAGGGCGGTAGGGCTGCCGCTCTACAAGCTGCTTGGCGGGTGTCGCGACAAGGTGAAGGCGTACGCCAGCACGTTTCCGAATGTGGGGAGTGTGGAGGAGTATGCGGCGCACGCGGTCGCGTGTAAGGAGGAGGGGTATACGCACTACAAGATCCATCCCTATTATTTCTGGAACCCAGTGACGAAGGAGGCGGTACAGGGACGGCCATCGCACATCGAGAAGGACATCGAGGTGTGTCGGGCAGTGCGGGAAGCGGTGGGCGATGACATGGTGCTGAGCTACGACCCGTGGGGAACGTACCGCACGTATGAGGAGGCGTATAAGGTGGGGCGCGTGCTGGAGGAGCTGAACTACTACTGGTACGAGCACCCGATGAATGAGTACAGAGTGCAGCCCTATATCAAGCTGTGTCAGGAGCTGGACATCCCGATCCTGTCACCGGAGATTGCGTCGGGCAGCCTGTATACGCGGGCCGACTGGATTCTACGCGGGGCGTCCGATATGACACGGATTGATGTGCTGCGCGGGGGCGTGACTGGCGTGCGCAAGACGATTGCGGTGGCTGAGGCGTTTGGGGTAAAGTGCGAGATTCACATGAGCGGGTTCGCCAACCTGCAGCTGCTGGGCTCATCGAGCGAGGACACTTGTGAATACTATGAGCGCGGGTTGTTGGCGCCGGGCATCGACTGCAATACTGCGCCGCCCTATCTGGAGGATATCGGCGATAGGATGGACAGCGAAGGATACGTCCATTTGCCGCAGGAACCGGGCATGGGGTATCGGATCAACTGGGACTATATTGAGGATAACCTGCTCTGACGAGTTGTTGGCAGGGTCGGGGCTGGGAACATAATGTGACGATTCGCTGCGGGGAGTTGGTCCCCGCAGCGGTTTTATTGGTGCAGATTTTCAGAAGGCTACGCCTAGCTTTACGTTTTCCTGGGGAGCGGTTGCGATTTTGGGGTAGTGTTCGAGCAGGTCGGCAAAGGGGACTACTGGCTGGACGACAGGCTCAGATCTGAGGCTACCGTCGCACAGGAGCCGCCATACGACTGAGAACAGGCGAGTTTCATCCCAGTTGGGGTATTCGGGATTGGGTTCGCTGCAGGCGCGCGAGAAGACGATGGTGGGGCGGTTGAAGTGGGCTTCGGCGCCGAGGTCGAGGCCGGCTGGGTAGCTGCCGGGCCAGGCGCCGGCGACGACAGTGCCGAGATAGGCGACGCCGCGGATGGCCGCTTGCAGCGCGGTGTAATGGCCGCTGTAGTCTACGCAGACGTCGGCGCCGCGTTTGGCCGTGGCGAGTTTGATTTCGAGGCCGGCGTCGCAGGCGGTGGGGTCCATGACGATATCGGCGCCGCACTCGAGCGCAACGTCGCGGCGCAGGGGGATGGGGTCGACGGCGATGACGGGATAAGCGCCGGCCAGTTTGGCGAGCTGGAGGACGAAGAGGCCGATGGCGCCCATGCCGAAGACGGCGACGGCATCGCCGATGCGGATGTGACCGTCGCGGACGGCGCCAAGGGCGAAGTCGGCCGGGTCGAGACAGACGGCAGCCTGCCAGGGAACGCCGTCAGGTAGTTTGCGGGCGCGTTCGGCGGGCCATACGTGCTCCTGGCGGAAGGAGCCGTGGGAGAAGACGGTTTCGCCTAGGCGGAAGTCCTGGACGGCGGTTCCCACTTCGATTATTTCGCCGACGCACATATTGCCCAGGCCATTAGGGTATCTGACCATCTGGCTATCGTGGGTGAACAGGTGCAAATCGCCGTCATAGTTGCCGCGATGGCCGGCGTAGCCCTGGAACATGGCCATTTCGGAGCCGTGTTTGGCGGCGCCAAAGCGGCTGCGGACGCGAATCTGATCTGGTGCGAGGGGCTGGCTTTGGTAGTCGCGGAAGGCGACTTCTTCGCGGGCAGGGGCGATCAGTTCTGTGGGCATGTTTTTCCCTCCGGGATGCGGTGCTTCTGCCTACTGTAGACTAAAGAGTATATTAACGTACGGATTGTACAACCTTCCTTCCCTGGCGGCAATTGTGTTGGCGAAACCACTGTGCTATTCTATCCCGGCTACTCGCTAACCCTTTCCAATCCTATCCTCAGACACTATGCCACTCTGGCTTACTCGCAGCGACGTCGAATTTCTGTTGGACATGCCGGCCGCAATCGAAGCGGTGTCAGACGCCTTTCGTCTGATCTATCAGGGAGAGGCGGAGTTGCCGGTGCGTGCGAACATTCCGGTTGCGCGGCATGACGGGAGTTTGATGTCGATGCCGGCTTATCTGGGCGGGGAAATGGATGCGCTGGGGGCGAAGCTGATATCGTTCTACGGCACGAATCCGACGGTACGCGGTCTGCCGGCGATCCAGGGAAATGTAGTGCTTTTCGATGGCAGGGATGGCGCGTTGCTGGCCTTGATGGATGCCGGGTTCTTGACGGCGATGCGGACGGGGGCCTCGGGTGGGGTGGCAGCCCGCCATTTGGCGAGGGAGGATGCGCGTACGCTGACAATCTTTGGTAGCGGCGTGCAGGCGCCGTACCAGGTGGAGGCGGTTCTGTGCGAGAGGGCTATTGAGCGGGTCTTTGTTCTTTCGCGGACGCCGGCGCATGCAGTGGCCTTGGCCGACAACCTCAGGGGGACCTTCGATGGGTCTGTCGAGGCGACAAACGATGTGGAAATGGCCGTGGGAGCGGCCGACGTGGTCGTCACCGCCACCAGTGCGCATGACCCGCTATTTGACGGAAGTCTGCTACGGCCCGGCGTCCATGTTACGGGCATCGGGTCGCATTTGCCTTATGCCAGTGAAGTGGATGCAACAGCGTTGCGGCGCTCCACAGTCGTGGTCGATCAGATGAGCGCTTGCCTTGAGGAAGCGGGAGATTTGATCAAGCCGATCAATGCAGGGCTTTATGAGGCCAGCCTGATACACGCTGAAATTGGCGCGATCATCGCGGGTGACCAGCCCGGCCGCAGAAGCGGGGATGAAATTACGTTCTTCAAGTCGGTTGGACTGGCTGCACAGGATGTGGCGGTTGCCCGGGTTGTGTATCAGAGAGCGGTGGAGCAAGGCGTAGGCACCAGCTTGGAGGGTTAACAGGTTCAGCAAATGGCGGAATCATCAAAGGCGTCAGAAGTTGCGTTAACTGCATTTGACGTCAACGATCCCCAACACGTGCGGTGGGCTGTGGAAATATGGAACGACGCCACCGGAAACGTACTCCCCACGACAGAGAGATTCCTCAAATACAACTTCACAGAGGATGCAGGCGTCGTACGTGCAGGGCGACTTGCTTTGACGGCGGGACGCCCTGTGGGCTTTGTGGTGGGCAGCGCCCATCCGGGCGCGCCGCCTGCGATGCGCACTGATGTTGCCGGCTGGATCGAGGCGATTGCAGTTGCATCAAACTACCAGAAACAGGGGGTAGGGAGGACGCTGCTGCGCTGGGCTGAAGGGTGGGTGGCTTCGCAGAATAGAGGTGGGGGTGAGCAGTCTGCTTCTACAACCGTAGTCAGAGAGGAACCGGAACCCACTGTGGGCCCGGCCGGGGTAGGTCGAATCCGGGTGGGCGGGGGACTTCGTCCCTTTGTGCCGGGCCCGTTGGCGGACCCGGCATTAGAAGCGTTTTTCCAGGCGTGCGGTTATGGTTACGAAAGAGAGCAGTACTCGTGGGATGTGGCTCGCTCTCTCAGCGACTACGAGCCGCCGCGGCTACGTGATGTGCAGGCGGCGGCGCGGCCGGGGCAGCCGGGCCAGGAAGAGATACTCTTAGACTTTTTGGCGAGAGAGTTTCCTGAAAGGTGGCACTGGCAGGCAGAAAGGTTTCTGGAGGAGGGTGGGCGCATCTCTGACTTTATGCTGCTGTGGACGGAGGAGGGTGTGCAGGGGTCTTGCCACCTCACTTTTGAGGACTCTGGTAACCCGATTGATCGCTTCTACCCGTATGAGCTGCCGCGTCCATGGGCACAACTTGGCTCGATCGGTGTCAGCGCGCACTTGCGGGGGCAGGGAATGGGGTTGTACTTGTTGGATGCGGGACTGAGGCGGTTGCACAACAGCGGCATCAATGGCTGCGTGATAGATTGGACGACGCTGCTCGACTTTTATGCCAAGTGCGGGTTTCGGCCCTATCGAAAGTGGGCCATGTTCTGGCGGAGATTGGGCGGCAAGGATTAGAGTGGCGGGCAGGTCTTCGAATACCCCACTGCAGGACCCAAATGGACGGCAAAGGCGATGAAAGTCATTGGCCTGATGAGCGGCACTTCCGCCGACGGCATTGACGCGGTATTGGCCGAGATTTCAGGTTCGGTTGACTCTCTGCGGATGCGGCAGATTGCCTTTGAAAGCGTTTCGTGGCCGTCGGGGGAGCGCGCGTTAATCGAGAATTTGATCGCCGGGCGAGGTGATACGCGAATGCTGAGTCGGGCCGGTTTTGTGCTTGGAGAGCGCTTCGCCGAGGCTGCATTGCGCGTAGTCAAGAGAAGTGGATTGGACGCTGAGGATATTGATCTGATCGGTTCTCACGGGCAGACTGTCTGGCACGAGGTAGAGGAGAGCGGCGCGGTCCAGTCGACACTACAGATTGGGGAGGCGGCGGTCATAGCCGAGCGAACCGGAGTTACAACGGTGGCAGATTTTCGTGTAGCCGACGTGGCGGCAGGAGGGCAGGGAGCGCCGCTGATTCCGATATTTGACCAGTTTTTCTTGCGTCCTTCAGCCGAGGCGCAAGGCTGCCGGGCGGTACAGAACATCGGCGGCATAGGCAACGTTACTTTCTTGCCGCCGGAGGGCTCGCCGGCGCCGGCGCTGGCTTTTGACACGGGGCCAGGCAATGTATTGATCGACTGGGCGGCGGTCCAGGCTACGGACGGTGGGCTGCTGTTCGACAAGGACGGCGAGTTAGCGCAGCGGGGCCGCATTGCAGAAGCTCTGGTCGAACGCTGGCTCTCGCACCCCTATTTCCTGCAACTACCTCCCAAGTCGACAGGCCGGGAGCTTTTCAGCCAGGCGCTGGCTGAACGGTTTTTTCAAGAGGCGGCCGATACGGGTCTGTCGATTCATGACTTTGCGGCGACGGTGACGGAGTTGACCGCGGCCTCGATTGCCGAGAGCTGCGTAAGATTCGCGCCGCTGCCGGTGTCCGAGATGGTTGTATGCGGCGGGGGCGCGCGCAACCCGGTTTTGCTGGCGCGAATCAAGGCCCAGTTAGCGCGAAGATGCGGGCGCGATGTACCGGTTCTGCGTTACGGTGAGGTTGCTGGCGCGCCAGGTGATGAGGATTCCAAAGAGGCGCTCTGCTTTGCCCTGCTGGCGTGGCTTGCGATTCGAGGCGAGGGGGGCAACGTGCCCGAGTGCAGCGGCGCGAGGGGATCGCGTGTGTTGGGCAAGATTACACCGGGCCGCAGATTCGGTCAGATGATGAAGAATCTGCCTGGACTCTCTTAATCACATCATTGATACCGGATCGATGTCTATGCGCCAGCCGAATGGGATGTCTATGCCCTGCAAGAAGGCGGACGGGTCGGTTGCGCGGATGATAATTTGCCAGCGGAAGTAGTTGCGAAAGCGGGCGTAGGGCGCCGGGGCGGGGCCGAGCAGATCGACGCCGTCGCCCCACACGCCCAGCTGCTCGGCGCGCAGCCGCAGGTTATGTGCCATCCTGTAGGTATGTTCCTCGACGTTATCCAGCTTTTTGTGCCAGTAGATGAGACGGGCCAACCTGCCGACGGGCGGGTAGAGTTGCTCGCGTCGAAAGAGCATTTCCCGTTCATAGAAGGCGTGATAGTCGTGTTCGGCGGCGGCCTGGAGCGCGTAGTGTTGGGGCGTGTAGCTCTGGAAGATGACGCGGCCGCCTCTGCTGCTGCGTCCGGCGCGGCCTGCGACCTGCGTCAGTAGCTGGAAAGTGCGTTCCGGCGCGCGAAAGTCGGGCATGTAGAGGCCAACGTCAGCGGCGACGACGCCGACAAGTGTCACGAGCGGCAGGTCCAGCCCTTTGGCGATCATCTGGGTGCCGATAAGAATGTCGGCCTCGTGGTTGGCGAAACTATCCAGGATCTGTTCGTGGCTGCCTTTTTTTCCGGTGGTGTCACGGTCCCAGCGCAGCAGGCGGGCACGGGGGGAAATCTGGCTTACGAGCTCTTCTATGCGTTGGGTTCCGGTGCCGAAGAAGCGGATGCGGTGGCTTTCGCAGGAAGGGCAGTGGTCGGGAATTGGATGGCGGTCGTTGCAGCGATGGCAGATGAGCTGGGCGGCTCGTTCGTGGTAGGTGAGCGGGGTCTCGCAGCGTACACATTCGGCGACGAAGCCACAGTCGCGACACATCACGAATGAGTGGGTGCCGCGGCGGTTGAGAAAGAGGATGGCCTGCTCTCCGGCGTCGAGGACGGCGTGGAGCTCGGACTGGAGGCTGCGGCTGAAGATGCTGCGGTTGCCGGCGCGTAGCTCCTGGCGCATATCAACGATTTCGACTGGGGGGAGCGATGCGTAGACCGGGGGCGCGGCCGGCGTACCAGCAACATCTTCAGTGGCGTTCTTTGGTTCACCGTGCCCCATAACTCTGTCAGGCATTTCCAGTAACTTCAGCTTGCCCTGCTGGGCGGTGTGATAGGAGTCCAGTGAAGGGGTGGCGCTGCCAAGAATCAAGGCGCTGCCAGAAACTGCCGCCAGTTTGGCGGAGACGGTGCGGGCATCGTAGAAGACGGTAAAGCTGCCCCATTCGTCTGTATCCTGCTTATAGGTAGATTCGTGCTCTTCATCGATGATGATGAGTCCCAGACGCGGCAGCGGCGCGAAGAGGGCGCTGCGGGCGCCGACTATTACGTCGATTTTGCCGTCGCGGGCACTACGCCAGACGTCATAGCGCTGGTTGCTGCTGAGGGCTGAGTGAATTACGGAGACGCGGTCAGGGAAGCGGCCGGCGAAGCGGGCGACGGTTTGTGGGGTGAGCGCGATCTCGGGCACGAGGACGATTGCCTGACGGTTGCGGGCCAGGGTTTCGGCGATGGCGTGCAGGTAGATTTCGGTCTTGCCGCTTCCGGTTGCTCCGTGGAGCAGAAAGCCTTTATTGCGTATAGTGGAAGGCGTCTTATCCCCTGCTCCGGGCCCGGCCTGGTCAGTTCCAGGAAACGCGGCCGGGAAGCAGCTTGCCTTTATTTCATCCCAGACCTGTTGCTGCTGGTCGGTCAGCTTGGGGGGATGGGTCCGGGGGTATATGCGGCCGCCGAGTGGGTCGCGGAAGCGAATTTTCTGTTCGATTTGGATAAGGCCGGCGGCTTGCAGTTTGCGAAGTTTTTCGAGACAGTTTCCAACCTGGGCATAGAGATCCGACTTCCAGACCGGTGCGGCGGACTGAGCGAGGGCTTGCAAAATCGGTTCGAACCTTGATGCCCCGCGCAGTTGCAGAATCGCATCTTCGGTAGCAGCTGCCGACTGCGCCAGAGTGACTCCTTCTGCCGTTATTCTGACCAACCCCTTTTCCTGCAGAGCGGAAACGGAAGGCTTGGGGGGGAAATCGCAGGCTTGTTTCAGTTTCGACATCGATATGGTGTGGCCCGGTGCGGCCAGAAGCGCTGCAAGGATGCGCACTGCGTTGGTGGTGCGTCCAAGGGTAAACAGCTTCTGGCGGACTTCGGCCGCTTCGACTATCAGCTCGATCTGTTCTTCCTGTTTGGCCCTGACCTTGGGAGGCTCTCCGCTCTTACTGAGCAAGCCGGGGGTGAGGAATAGCTTGACGGCCTCCGAGATGGGCGCCACGTAGTAGTTGGCGAGCCAGAAGGCTACGTCCAATTGCGCCTGCGTGAGGACAGGGTGAGGTCGCACCAGGCGGGCAATTGCCTTGGTTTCGACCGGCGAGGAGTCGGCGGGACCCACGACGATTCCCTGCAGTTCATGCGGACCAAAGGGGGCCCAAACCAGGTGGCCGGGCTTGACTTTGCCGACGAGATCCGGTGGAAGGTGATAGTGGAAGGTCTGAAATTGGGCGGCGCCGCCGGTACGCTGGTGTACTGACTCCGGTCCTCCGAGAGGGGGCAAAGCATCCAAACTGCCGACGTCGTCAGGGCCGCTGAAGTCGTCGTCGAGGGGCGGCCGTTCCTGCGGCCTGAACGAGCGGCGAATCGGCAAATTGATTACTACTTCAACGAGGGCATTCCTCTCTGACACTGTGCGGTCCTCTGGTCAGTTTGACTCATATGTTCGGCGAGTGGCAATTGGATTGTAACGCAATGGGGCCGGGTCGGGCAAAGAAGCAGCGTAACTACTAAGCCTCAGTACTTGACCAGCCAGTCATCCTTGGAACCATTCAGGCTCTTGGTGACGTAACTGGTGTACAGCCGCCGCCATGCTCGCCAGCCGACACGTTGCGAAGAATGCACACGGTCGGTGAGAGATGGTTTTGTAGGGGGGCGTTGCGGGGGCGCAGCCCCTGCACAAGGGAGGGCCGAAGGCCCGACCGCCCAAAAATACAACAATGCGGGGAGAAAAACACCTTTGCTCCCCTCGTTCAGGGTTGCGAATCAGTTGCGGCTGAGTAGTTACGAAGCAGCAATGGTTTCCGGCAATCTGTTCAGGCTGCAGGCGCGTTCAAGCCGTTCCTCATTCGTACTATACAGACTGTAAGCTGGACTTCGCGGCCGCAAATGCTTACCAGCGACGACGGCGTTGGAAAGTAAGGAGTCTTGTGATGCGGAAAATCACTGCATAGACGTATACCTGCCAGATGCCGATGGGAAGGGCCAGGGCTGCAGGCAAGTAGGAGGTAAGGGGGTGGGAGGTGATTGGGGCGCCCAGGCCGTTTACGAGGCTGGCCAGGAGGCCGTAGGTAATCAGGCCCAGCACAACTCCCATCAGCGGTTGGATTGTCGATCGCAGGATATACTGGCGGTCGAATTCCTCATGCACTCTCATGCGTTCAACCAGGAAGGAAATGGTGCCCAGGCAGCCGCCGATTCCACCGGTTGCTACGGCCCAGAGAATTGAGTAATAGTGGGTAGTATTCCATCCAGTGCTTGAGGAGACTATCGCAATCGTTTCGTTTACGGTGCGTGGATAGAGATAGAGGGCGGCGGCAAGTCCGCCCAGCGCGCCTAACCAGAGGATTAGCAGTCCGAATGTGCGTGCGGCAATGCCTCGCGAACGGCTGCGGCTAAACCTGGCGCGGTCAATTATCTGTTTTGCCTGTTCGATATTGTAATGGGCCCTTGCGAGGCGTTGCGGTTCGGCCGAGATAATCTCGCGGGCCTCTCGCAGCAGTGAAAGGGCGTGCCCGGTGTTTTCGCGTCGTGTTTCGCGCACGCGATCGATGGCCTCGTAAAGGCTGATAATTTCTTCCTCAATCAGCTGGGCATCGGATGGTGATCCGCCGGGCCCGGTTTCCTCTACGAGCCACATTGTAGGCGGTGCGATCGTGACAGGTGAATCCAAGAGTGACTTCTGATGGGCCGGGTAGTTTTGGATTGGGTAATCTACGGGCTGGATTTCATTTGGGGTAAGAGGTTCAAAATCGGGCTGGTCGCTGGACAAAGACGCTTCAGCTGGTGGGTCGACGGCCTGTTCGGGCTGACTGGAGTTGTCGGCGTGGTAAGACGAATCGGGCGTGTGCAGGCCGTCCTGGTAAGAGGCTGTTGGGGGCGCGGGAGGCGGATCAGGCTGCTGAACCGACGGTTCCGACTCCTCTGTGCTCTGGGAGAATGCTCGGGGAAGCGCGAATTCGTCTTGCGGAGGCGCGAAGGGCGGCATGCCTTTCGGTTCGAGACTGGAGTTTGGGAGGCGCTCGGGTTGCGCCGACGAATTGTCACCTGATGCGGGTGACTGATCCTCGGGATTCTTGTTTGCTTTTTCGCGTTCTGGTGCGGCTACGTTGCCTTCGGCCAACTGGTCCAGCAGGTATTCGGCACGTTGACGCAGCGCGGCAAGTTGCGCCGCCGATTCTTCCAGCATATGGAGGGACGGTTGCTCTTCTTCGGGAGATTCTCTGGGTGTTGGGGCCGCCTGATTTGATTCCGACCGTCTATTGTTTTCGGCCGAAGATCGGGAGGCGTTTTCGGATTCTGATATCAAGATTAGCTTCAGGTCACTATGTGTCGCCGTAGATCAGGAGGCGACAGTGGAACTTAGAAAGCGAATTCGCCCCGTAGCAAACAGACGGTTTAATAGTACTATAGCATACGCCTTTCTGGATAAGAAAAGGCCGCTTTCTGAATGGGGCCGGATGGAGGGTACTGGCAGAAAACCACATGCTGAAACACAGATCGACGAGACAAGATAAGCGAAAAACACTGTGTCCTTGATGGGCCACGAAGAAAGACCTTTCCGTCCATGAACTGAATCGACGAGGCACCGGGACTGCCTCTACGTCCACGACGGGGTCAGTTCGAACAGGTAGCAATGAAATTGGCGGTGGATTTGACATTCTTGACTAATGCCACGTATAATTGACTATTGGTAGTCATTCTTCAATGATATTTCTTAAGGAGCAAGGAAATGCCCAAACGAACCTGGCAACCGAAGGTTCGCAAGCGGCTGCGCACGCACGGCTTTCGAAAACGCATGAGGAAACCCGGCGGCCGCAACGTATTGAGGCGCCGCAGGCTTAAGCAGCGAACGAATCTGACGGTCCAACTGTCAACCCGCAAACGGACGTTTTAGGTACGCGGCTACACTGGAAGTGTGGGCCGCGAACGGGAGAGCAGGCGTTGTCTGCAACAGCGAGCCGATGGAGGATTTTCAGAGCAAGCGAGAGAGGATGTTACGCTGAGAAGCCTCCAGGTTCGCCAGTGAATTGCGGCTGAAAGTTGACATATTCCTGTGGAAACAGAGCGGCGTGAGACGACGCTTCAGAGTTCGTGACAACGCACGTTTTCAGCAGATCCGCCGAAAAGGCAAATCGTACAGCAGTCGGTTGGCGGTGTTGTGTGTTTTGGAGAACAATCTTAGCTACAGCCGCTTCGGTTTCTCAGTGAGTCGACGGATCGGCAATGCGGTGGTACGGAATCGTGTGAAGAGGCGCATGCGGGAGTCAGTGCGACTGCGCATGGGCCAGGTAAAGCCGGGATGGGACTGCGTTGTGATCGCCCGAGCACCGATTCGGAAGGCAAAATACGGGCAAATTGACGCTGCATTCGACAGACTTTTCCTTCGTGCCACACTTTCGGACCCGAGTCCTGGCCAGAGATGAAGTCGGGACTCTATTGGTTACGTGATGCGTGCTCTTTTGCTGCTTCTGATTCGAGCCTATCAACGGGTGCTTTCCCCGCTAATGGGCAGCAACTGTCGTTTCCACCCCTCGTGTTCTCAATATACGTTTGAGGCGGTGGAACGCTATGGGGCAGCAAAAGGCGGGTGGATGGGACTGCGGCGCATCTGCCGGTGTCACCCCTGGAATCCAGGTGGATTCGATCCTGTACCGTGAGAGGGCCTATGCGCCGTGTACTGGCGCCTTCTGTGCCCGAACGATTTACTTGCCGAACCGGAGAGGTCGGCAACCTTGACAGTGCCTCGCTATTTGGCGGCGCCTATTGCCAGCAGCCAGGGAGAAAGTCCCGACCAGTTCCGGTGAACAAGCGGGACAGTTTGTGAAATCGGGGCAATCGACGCCGCGCTATCGTACCGGTAAACCGGCTCTGCCGGCGCCTCATTTGGGCCCGGCGATTAGGAGAGAAATTGTGAATCGCAGAAGGATTCTGTGGTTGTTGATGATTGTAGCGGCGGCGCTATTGCTTGGCGGGTGCGGCGTTCCTCGCGAAGGAGTGACGGACTGGAGCGTCGCCGAACCATCCGGTTGGTGGCAGGTAATTGTCGTATTTCCCTTGGCAAGGTCCCTCATTTGGCTAAACACGAGTCTGGTAAACTGGGATATCTCCTATAGCTGGGGCTATGCCATCATCATCTTTACCATAATCATAAAGCTGATTACGTTCCCGCTGACGCTGATCCAGATAAAGAGTATGCAGGCGCAGAAGAATCTTCAGCCGAAACTGCAGGAGCTGCAGAAGAAATTTGGCAAGAACAAGGACAAGATGGCGCAGGAGCAGATGAAGCTGTATCGCGAGGCGGGCGTAAACCCGTTGAGCGGATGCCTGCCGATGGTCGTGCAAATGCCAGTTCTGTTTGGTTTGTATTCTGCTCTGGTGGCCCTGGGCCCGTCGCTGTCAGATGCCCGGTTCTTCTGGATTCCCGACCTTGGTTTTCCCGAGTTTACGCGCGGCCTGGCCTGGATTCCGGAGAAGTTCAATGAGGGCGAATACCTGCTTCTGGCGGCATACCTGGTTTTGCCGGCGCTGTTGATGGTCAGCCAGGTCTATATGCAGCGTATGACGACGGCGACTACGCCAACAGCGAGCGGGGGTCAAGCCGGGATGATGAAGCAGATGACAACGATGATGACGTTGATGTTTGGCTTCTTCACATTGCAAGTGCCAGCTGGCCTTTCGCTTTATTGGGTTACGAGCAATCTGCTTCAATTGGGACAGACTTACGCCGCAAACTATTTGGGCGGTGTAACCAAGGCAATTGCGCCGGCCGGGCCGCAAGCCGTACCCGCCACGGCAGCGGCTACACCGGCTGATGGTGGATCGGTGGTCACCTCTGCCCCGGAAACGGTAGAAAGCCAACCAAAGAGTACACCTCCTCGCCGACGGAGCCGTCGCAATCGAAAGAGAAGATAAGATGAAGAATGGTCAGAGCAACGAGTACACGGCAAAAACGGTGGAGGCCGCTGTCGAAGAGGGTTTGCGCGACATGGGTGTTTCCCGTGATCAGATTGAAGTCGAAGTGGTCCAAGAGGGCAGCCGTGGCATTCTTGGAATCGGCGCGACCGACGCCCAAGTCCGACTGAAGCCAAAGGCAGAGAGTGCGGAGGCCGACGTTGAGCAGCAGGAGGAATCCGGGTCGGCGGATGCGATAGAGGCCGATGAGATTGTAGAGGCGGAAGAAGCGGCAGAGATTGAAGCGTCTACTGAGACTGAGGAGACGGTGGCGGCAGTTGAGGATGCCAGTGTCGCCGTAGACGAGCAGTTGTCGGTTAGCGAAGATGACGCGAGTACGGAATTCGAAGGTGAAGAAGATGATGACGACGCTGATCTCGAAGACCTTTCGTTCGATTTGCTCAGCCAGATGTTGCAACACCTCGACATTGAAGCGGAAATTGAACTGTCGTGGCTGGAGGATGAGGAGGACGGTGACCGCCCACTGTGCCTGAATGTTGTAGGTGATGATTTGGGCCTTCTGATCGGCCGCAACGGCGAGACTCTGTCAAGCATCCAGTATTTGATTCGGCTTATGGTCAATCAGGAGCTGCATCGCTGGAAGAACATCGTCATAGATATCGACGGCTACAAGGAGAGAAGGGCGGAGCAGCTGGAACAGCTGGCTCAGCGGATGGCCGAGCAAGTTGTGGCTTCCGGCAGGCCTGCATCGTTGGAGCCAATGCCAGCCAATGAGCGTCGATTGGTCCACATAGCGTTGCGAAACCACGAGCACGTTTACACTTCAAGCACTGGAGAAGACTACCGGCGAAAAGTGCAGATTCTGCTCAGGTAAAAGCAACAGGCTTGTCTCTCGCCATCTGTGCCGTTGCCCTGCTCGAATTTGGGCACGAAGCTCGGGGGCAAGCTGGAACTGAACTGAACAGGACTACTGAACGCCCAAAGCCTGCGAACAGTCCATGTCGATTGATTTTCTTGCTATTGGCACCGTTAGCCGCGACATTGCGACTGCGGACCCCGCCGCGACTGACTATGTGCTGGGAGGGACTGTCAGTTTTGCCGCGGTAACTGCTTCACTCCTGGGACGCAAGCCGGTGATTCTGACCCGCGCGGGTGACGATATCGATCTTTCCGTCCTGCGCGAACTGGCCGACGTGCGTGTGCTTCCTTCCTCAACTACTACGACATTTGCGAACCTGTATACAACGGAGGGGCGAGTACAGTACTGCTACACGCCTTCGCCGCCAATAGCAGCTGTAGATATACCTGCGCGGCTGAGGGCTCCCCATATCGCGCTGCTGGGTCCCCTGGCGAATGAGGTACTGCCGGATGTTGCCGCCATATTCGACTCTGAAACAATTGTGGCGGCCGTGCCGCAGGGCTGGATGCGACGACTGGGCGAAGACGGAAGAGTTTTCCCAACCCCATGGATCGATATGGCGCATATACTTCCCCATCTTGACGCGCTCATCCTGTCGATAGAAGATATCGACGGCGACCTGGCACAGGTGGATGCGTTCCTGGCATACGTTTCACTTGTTGTGCTGACAGAGTATCGGGACGGAAGCACGGTCTACAGGCGATTATCCGACGAAGAAATCGAGGTGGTGCCGATCCCTCCGCGTCCGGCTAAGGAAGTGGATCCGACCGGCGCCGGGGACATATTTGCCACCGCTTTTCTGTTACGGCTCGACGAAACGGGGGACCCACTTGACGCGGCCAGGTATGCCAATGTCACCGCGTCTTTCGGGGTAGAGGGTCAGGGGGTGACCGGAATCCCCAAGCACGAGGATGTATTGAAATATATGGCTGATCATCCATGGCAGCACTGTGTTGCCGGACAAGGAAGGGGCTAGATGTACGGGCAGGTTCTTGTTCATGCACTCAATACTGCGAATTTGTGCGGCCTATGACGGCTCAGATATTCGCGATTGCCAATCAGAAAGGCGGCGTGGGCAAGACGACGACGGCTGTCAACCTGTGTGCCTATCTGGCCAAAGCAGGGTGCCGCATACTGCTCGTTGACAGCGATCCGCAGGCGAACGCTACGACAAGCTTGGGGATCGATCCCAGGAAGCCAGGGACGAGCCTCTACGACGTTTTGATAGATAACCGTCCGGTACAAGAGGCAATTACTGCGACGAGCCTGGATGGGCTTGACCTCTTACCTGCCAATCTTGATCTGGCCGGTGCGGAAGTCGAGATGGCTGCGAGAATGGCTCGCGAACAGCTGCTGTCGAAGGCGTTGCAGCCGCTTACTTGCGAATACGACTATGTGGTCATTGATGACCCGCCGAGCCTGGGTTTGATCACGATTAACGGCTTGACCGCCGCCGACGGGATCATTATCCCGGTCCAGTGCGAGTATCTGGCTCTGGAGGGATTGAGTCAACTGCTGGAGACGATACAGCAGGTGCAACGGGTTCTGAACGGTCGCCTCAAGGTCGCGGGCGTGTTGCTTACCATGTCTGATGCGCGCACGAACCTCAGCACACAAGTGGTGGAGGATGTTCGCGAGCATTTCCCCTTGGAGACTTTCGAGACACTGATACCCCGTTCGGTGCGTCTGAGCGAGGCACCTAGTCACGGTTTGGCAGTCCTGAACTATGCGCCTGAAAGCGCGGGCGCGCTTGCATATGAAGCGCTGGCGGCCGAGTTCATGGACCGTTTTCCGATCGGCATCGAAGCGAACTCGGAAGGCCTGCCGGAGACGCCCGGCGCAGGTACGCCAGATCCTACAGTTTTCTAACTATGAGCAGAGAAACCGGACCTGATAACCCGAATGCTCGACGCAGGCATGGCTTAGGCCGTGGACTAGGCGCGCTGCTCGGCAGAACAGCTCCTCTCGATGAATCCGAAGAGGTGGAACAGGCCGCGCCGACAGTTGAAGAGGGGACGCGCGAGATTGCCATCGGCGAAATTCAGCCTAATCCCCATCAGCCGCGGACCCGTTTCGACCCGGCAAGTCTTACTGAGCTGGAAACGTCGATCCGTGCACACGGCGTTATTCAACCGGTAGTTGTCACGGAGCGTCCGGACCAGCCGCAGCGCTACTGGCTGATTACCGGAGAGAGGCGCTGGCGAGCCGCGCGGCAAGCTGGTTTGACCGCAGTTCCGGCTGTGGTGCGGGAGGCGACTTCGCAGCAACTCCTGGAACTGGCACTGGTTGAGAACTTACAGCGCGACGATCTCAGCCCGTTAGAGGAGGCGGCCGCCTACAGCACTTTGTTAGAACGGTTTGAACTGACTCAGGCCCAAGTTGCCTACCGGGTTGGAAAGAGCCGATCGGCGGTGGCCAACGCGGTTCGCTTGCTGGGGCTGCCGGCTGAGGCTCAGGCTGCACTAAACGAAGGGTTGATCAGCGCAGGCCACGCGCGTGCGCTGCTGGGCTTGATAAACGATGAGGATCTTAAGAGGGCGCTTGACCAGATTGTTGCCAGTGAGCTAAACGTACGTCAGGCCGAGGAGCTGGTTCGGCGCTGGCAGGAGAGGCCGCCGGTGGCGGATCCGGTCGAAGAATCGTCCCATATGCAGGCGCAGATGCGACTCTGGGAGAACCGCTTTCGTGACAGGCTCAGCACGAAAGTGAGCTTGGATCGTAAGGAGGACGGCAGCGGCAGGCTGGTAATTCACTTCTACAGTGATGACGATTTGGAGACGATTTACCGAGAAATCGTCGGCGATGCGTTGGATTGAGCCGGCGCTAACGCGAAGGTCTGAATCATTTGCCGCCTGCGGGCAAGATAGTCGAACCGGTTCCAAAACAGCGTAGACAGGAAAGCCCATTGGGTGTACAGTTTGGCGAAACCCTCCAATCAGAACAGCAGCTTGTCGCCGCGACGCTGGACGAGGTGATTGCCGACCTGCCTGACGGGCTGTCACAGTTCGTTCGCAGCGAGCTGGCGGAGAAACAGATTCTGGCTGGGGTGGTACTGGCTGCGGCTGCGCCGGAGCATGACTCGGCTGAGGATGCGTCGCGCAGGGTGGCGCTGGCTGCAGCCCTCGAACTGTTGCAGATTGCCCTGAATATCCACCGACTCCTGCTAAAGCCCGAGAAGACTGACTCAATCGACAATATGCTGCTGGGCGGAACGATTCTGGCCGGGGACTACTGCTTCAGCAGGGCGGCCGTGCTGGCGGCGCGCACATGTCATCCCCAGGTGGTGACTGTCTTCGCGGAGTTGCTCAAGGATATAAGCCAAGCGAATTTGAGGCATGCTATTGTCAGTGACAATGACGGCCAGAACACGATAACTGCATCAGAGCGTAAAGCGATGTTTCATAGCGGTGCGTCAGCCGGCGTTCTGCTGGCTGGACTATCTGATGAGGAACAGGCGGTGGTTGTGCGGTATGCTGAGTGGCTGAGCCGGCAGGAGTCTGCAGACGAGACCAGGTCACTGGATGCCGGGGCAGGCGAGAGTTTCGACAGCATGCCGCCGCGACAGAGAGAGCGCTGGCGGGAGCTTGTTTCCAGCCTCTGACAACTAGAGTGTAGTGGGCCCCAATAGGAAGGCAGCGTGTCCCCAAAACGAGTGCTGCTCCTCACTTCTCCAAATAGCTACCGAACCCAGGCCTATGTTGACGCGGCCGGGCGTCTGGGAATCGAACCTGTAATCGTTGTGGATTTGCCGCAACTGCTGGCGCAAGAATGGAACTATGCTCTTGGCGCTGACTTTGGGGATCCGTGGAAAGCGGCTGACGAGATTGTTAACACGCTGACTAAATTGGGCGACGGCGTTGAAAGCGACATCAGGCTGGATGCAGTTCTGGCGCTGGATGACGGCGGCGCCCGCGTAGCGGCATTGGTCGCGGAACGGTTGGGCTTGGCTCACAATGACCAGATGGCATCGGAAGCGGCGCGCAACAAGTTCCGAATGCGTACTTTGTTGTCGTCGTGCGGGGCGCCCGTGCCGGCTTTTTCCGAGTTTCGGACGGACGACAATATGAAGGCGATCATTGCCCGGGCGGAGGAAGAGATCGGGTATCCCTGTGTCGTCAAGCCAGAGGAGCTGAACGGAAGCAGGGGTGTCATTCGAGCGAACTTGCGATGTGAGCTGGCGGCCGCGGTGAGAAGGCTGACGGCGTTGATTGGCGAGGGGCAACCGTTTCTGATCGAAGGCTACATTCCTGGAGTAGAAGTCGCGTTAGAGGGGTTGATCGACAGGAACCAGTTGCATTGCCTGGCCCTGTTCGACAAGCCGGACCCGCTGGAGGGCCCGTATTTCGAGGAGACGATTTACGTTACCCCTTCACGGCTGCCGCAGGACGTGCAGAGCGCTATCGTTGATGCGACAGAGAACGCGGCGCGGGGCCTGGGGTTGCAGACAGGGCCAATCCACGCGGAACTGCGGATAAATGAAAACGGACCTTGGATTGTCGAGGTCGCTGGGCGTTCGATTGGCGGTCTGTGTTCGCGGATTCTGCGGTTTGGCATGGAGGTCGGCAACGGCAGCTCGCTGGAGGAGTTGATACTGCGGCAGGCGACTGGATTGCCGCTGGAAAACCTCGAGAGGGAGTCGCAGGCGGGAGGCGTGATGATGATTCCGATTCCGGCTGCGGGAATACTGCGCAAGGTGAATGGGGTAGATGCGGCCAAAGCGGTGGCGGGAATCGAAGAGGTTCAGATTACCGTCCGGCTCGACCAGTCGCTTGTGCCCTTACCGGAGGGCGATGCTTATTTGGGCTTCATATTCGCAAGGGGCGAGTCGCCGGCCCTGGTTGAGGAATCGCTGCGACAAGCGCACGGGTTCCTTCAGTTCGAGATTGCCCCTGAGTTTGCTCTCATTTCGTAGCGGCGAACCTTACTTCCGCGGCGCGCCTTTGCCGGCGGAAGCGCCTTTGGCCGCGCCAGGTGTGCCTTCCGGAGTCCAACCTTCAGGCATCTGTGCGCCCTCTCCGAAAAAGAACTCCTCCATCTGCTGCATCAGGAATTCACGTGACTGTTGGTCGCCCAGGCTCAGCCCATAGTGATTGATCAGCACGACTGAGTATTGCAGCCACATGTCCCAGCCGTCTTGCGAGATGTTCTCGAATATACGTTGGCCAAAATCGCCGGGGTAAGGGGGCGATGGCAGGCCGGGCAACTCCTGTCCGATCTTTGCGCACTGTACCATTCGAGCCATTGGTTTGCTCCAAACCTATAGTAAGAAAAGCGGTGGCCTCTATTATACGGCCTGCGAACAGGTAGTGTCAACATATATGCGTACGCTTCTCTTGGGAATGGAGGGCCCATTCAGCTGCATTGTGCTGGAAAGGCTTCTGGCGGCAGGGGTTTCGGTGGTCGCTGTCCTACTCAACGGGCAACGGTTTCGCGAGCTGCAGCCGGCGGTTCAGGTTGGGGGCGAATCAGGCGTGTCGCCGGCAGAATCGCTCGAACTTCCTCTAACGAACGCAAGGGTCAATGTTGCGCTGCCTGGAATGGATGACAGTAGCGCAGGCGGGCAGAATACGGCCGCCGAACTCAGGCGGGCCGCAGTCCAGGTACCGGCGAGTACGCTGGGCCTTGCCATGCAGGCGGGGATTCCTACATTTGAATGTAATGACATAGGCGACCCGGAAGTCGTGAAGTGGTTAACTGGTCAGTCTCTGGACATCGCCTGCGTGGCCTGTTGGAATCGAATCATACCGCCGCGTGTGCTGGGCATTCCCAGGCAGGGCTTTCTGAATGTCCATCCCTCGTTGTTGCCCGCGTACAGGGGTCCTTTTCCTCTCTTCTGGCAGTTTCGGGCTGGGGAAGTATCGACCGGCGTAACGGTACATTGGATGGACGCGGGCCTTGATACCGGAGACATTGCCGGGCAACGGGCCGTGCAGTTCGCCGAAGGCATGGGCGGTCCGGAGGCCGAATCACTTTGTGCGTCGGCCGGTGGTGATTTGCTGGCGGAGGTGATAGTAGCGGCAGCGCAAGGGCAGGCAGTGCGGCGGCCCCAGCCCAAAGGGGGCAGTTATATGCCGGCTCCGTCAGCAGAATACTTTGCCCTCGATGCCAACTGGCATGCCCGGCGAGCATTCAATTTCATGCGGGGGACGGCGGAGTGGGGCGTTCCCTACCTGCTGGAGACTGAAGACAGGGTGCTCTGGTTGGACGAAGCGCTGGAGTGGCGGGAGGAGGCACCTGTGGAGGGGCCCGTCAATGGGAGGGTTTGGGCTCCCTTCCGGGGGGACGCGCTGCTTGCAACACTGTGTGACAATGCGGTCGCCTAACCGGAATCGATGCACCGGTTGTGTCAACTGATCGAGTTCAGCTACAATTACCCCCGTTCAACTCTTTTCCTCTCTACAAGACTGAACAAGGAGAATAGCGATGGCTCTGATGCCAGTACCGCCAGGAATGAAGATAGCGGCACAAGTGTCGCCGGAAGCGGATGACAAGGAGTTGCAGTTTGTCAAGCAGATGGGGATTGACTGGGCAGTATGCTGGACGGACGGCGAACACGCCGGCTATGACTATTACGCCCGCGCCAGCGATCGCTTCCAGAAAGCAGGGATTCAGATCTACGGCTTTGGAAACCGGGAGGTTCACAATCAGGACGCGATCGTTCTTGGGCTGGAAAACCGAGATGCCAAGATCGAGGAGTACGTAAATCACCTGCAAGCACTGGGCAAGGCGGGCATTCCATACACGACGTACGCCCACATGGCGAACGGGATCTGGAGTACGGACCGCGAGGAGACGCGCGGCGGCGCGTCGGCGCGAGGATTTGATCTGGCGAAGGCAGAGGCGGGGCATTGGGCGGGGAAGCTATACTATTTGCCGCTCACGCACGGCCGAGTTTATTCGGAAGATGAAATCTGGGAGAATTTCCGCTATTTTGTCTCCCAGGTGGGACCGGTGGCGGAGGAGGCAGGTGTTCGGATCGGCATTCATCCTGACGACCCTCCCGAGCCGGAACTTGGCGGTGTTCCGCGGTGTATATTCAGCAGTTTTGACGGATATCATCGGGCCATGAGCATCGCCGACAGTCCTAACGTGGGCATCTGCTTCTGTATTGGTTGCTGGCTGGAGGGCGGCGACCTGATGGGCAAGGGTGTTGAGGAGTCGCTGCAGGAGTTCGGACAGGCCAATAAGCTTTTCAAGATTCATTTTCGCAATGTGGACCAGCCGCTGCCGCACTTTGTCGAGACGTTCGTGGATGACGGCTATTTTGAGATGTATAAGGCGATGCGCGTGCTGGAGCAGACCGGCTTTGACGGCGTCGTCATCCCGGATCATATTCCGATGATGGGAGACGATCCTCGAATCGGCACGGCGTACACTATTGGCTACATGAAGGCGTTGCTGGCCAGGGCGCAATCAGAGGTTAGGGGGCAGGCGGGGCAATGAAAACGGTAGGAATTCTCAGCCCTGGTGATATGGGGCATACGGTGGGAGAGCGGCTGAAGTCGAATGGCCTGCGGGTGGTGGCTCATCTGGCGGACCGCAGCGAGAGGACTCGAGGGTTGGCTGCGAAGGCCGGGATTGAAGAGGTAGATTCATATGATGCCCTGGTGGAGGAAGCCGACATAGTACTGTGCATTCTTGTTCCGGCGGAGGCAGGGGCGGCGGCGCAGAAGGTAGCGGACGCCCTTGGCCGTACGGGCGCCGATCTGCTGTATGCGGACTGCAATGCGATCGCGCCGCAGACGACAATAGAGATCGGAGAGACGATCACCGAGGCAGGCGGCCGTTTTGTTGATGCCTCGATCATCGGGCCTCCGCCCCGCGGGGAGGGTGCGACGCGCTTCTATGCTTCGGGCAAGCATGCTAATAAGCTGGCTAACCTCAACGATTATGGGCTAGACGTGCCTGTGATCAGCGACTGGATTGGTGATGCGTCTGCCATCAAGATGTGCTATGCAGGGCTGACCAAGGGATTGACGGCGCTGTGTGTAGAGTTGCTGGTGGCGGCCGAGGCTCTTGGCGTTCGCGAGGCACTCTTTGCCGAGTACAATCTCAGCCAGGCGGCCATGCTTAAGCGGATGGAAGGCGGTCTACCTGGGATGCCGCCGAAGTCGCGGCGCTGGGTGGGTGAGATGGAGGAGATTTCGGCCACGATGGCCGGTGTCGGGATGACCGGGAAGTTTCATGATGGGGCGGCTGACATTTACCGCTTCGTTGGGGACTCAACTTTGGCGGATCGTACGCCGGAAGATCCGGACGCGCCGACGTTGGAGGAGATGCTGGAACTGCTGGTTGGCACGTTGCCCGCCCGGTAAGAGGGACTGTAACAGCGGCCTTGTGTTCAGCCGGGGATGGCGAGTAAAGAAGCGCGAAAGTTTCCAGTGGGCAACTATGCCTGGAGGCTAGATCCACTCGAGAAATGGATCTTCGTTGATGTAGTCATACTCTCTGCCGATGTAGGGGACTGGTGGCAGATCATGCCAGTCGCGGAGAATTTGATCGGCTATAGAGGTAAGCATCTGGCAGGCATCCACTGCCTCGCGCCATTCGGGTCGTTTGATCTCGTCGACGGTTTCTTCGTAGGGCAGGATTCCGAAATCCCAGGCACCGCAAAGCCGCGCCAGAAAATCCACTTTGTCGGCCAGTGTATCCAGAGAGTCGGGCGTCTCGATGTCGGGATATAGTGCGCCGTCAATCCATTTCGAATAAAAGAAAGTCATTTCAAGCCACGTTCTGGGTATTTGAATTCCTCTGGCGGCCACTCTCCATTTGCGTACTGGTTCCCTTTGAACGAATCCCCATATCTACTAGGCCATTTATTGTGCCTGGCTTGACCAGCCCTTTATCCATGTCGCCATTCAGGCTATCAGATTGCGCATTCGGTTGGCAGCCAGGTTGGTGGAGAGGCGCTGCTGGAACGCGCACACACGGTCGGTGAGCGATGGTTTTGTAGGGGGGCGTTGCGGGGTCGCAGCCCATGCACAAGGGAGTGCCGAAGGCCCGACCGCCCAAAATACAACAATGAGGGGAGAAAGAACCCCTTTGCTTGCCTAGTTCAGGGTTGCGATACAGTCGCGGCTTATTAGTTACGAATCCCCGAAAAACGTTGGTCCCCTTGGGGAATACCACTGTCCTCGAATCCTAAGAGCACCAATAGGAAGCAGTCCCATTAAGGCTTGGAACTGCTATTTCGGTACCCTGATTGCGGTAGGTCAGGCTCTTGCTCAGATCTTGAGGCCGCTGAGGACGACGCCCTGGATGAAGTAGCGCTGGGCGGCGGCGAAGAGTGCGATGACAGGGATCGTCATGACGGCGGCGGCGGCCATGAGCAGGTGGTCGCGTGGGTCGCTTGTTTCCATGGGAATGTTCTGGAAGAAACGAAGGCCAACGGCAGCGGTAAACAGATCGACCCTGTTGAGGTAGATGAAGGGGCCAAAGAATTCATTCCAATCGCCCAGGAACTGCAGGATCGCGACCGTTGTGAGGGCGGGCTTCATGAGTGGCAGGAGGACACCCCAGAGGATGCGGATGGGGGACGCGCCGTCCATGAGCGCGGCTTCGTCCAAGTCTCTGGGAATTGACATGATGAACTGGCGCAAGAGGAAGATCATGAAGGCGCCGCCCCCGAGCCAGGAGCCGATTGTGAGGGGGACGTAAGTGTTGATCAGTTTCAAGTTGAAGAAGAGAACATATTGGGGAATAAGGGTTACCTGCGTGGGAATCATCATGGTTCCCAGCATCAGGACGAACCATATTTCTTTACCTACGTAGTTGAAGCGGGCGAATGAGTAGGCGGTCAGGGAGCCGGTGATGATGACGCCGGGGATGGTGATGGCGGTGATCAGGAAGCTGTTGCCCATCCAGCGGGCGAAGGGAACGGCTGAGAAGACCTTGACATAGTTGCCCCATTGGGGGATGGCGGGCAGGAGGTGGGGCTCGAAGGAACGCAGCTCTTTCCAGGTTTGCAGGGAGCTCGAGACCGTCCAGAATAGCGGGAAAGCGAACATGAGCGCTGCGGCAGTGAGGAGTATGTAGGTGATGCCCATTTGGACGCGGTTGCGGCCGCGGCGGTAGGCATCGCCACTGATGTCTGTGCTGGGCAGTCGGTCAATTGTTGCAGCCATCTTCTTCTAGCTCCCGTAATAGAAAACCCAGCGGCGTGAAAGTCGCAGCTGCCAGATGGTGAGGGACACGATGACGAAGGCGAATAGCCAGGCCAAGGTGGCAGCGTAGCCCATGTTCCAATAGTCGAAGGCGTGACGGTACAGATGCAGGCTATAAAAGGTCGTTGCGAAGCCAGGGCCACCCTCGGTGGCAACGAAGGCCGCTGTGAAGACCTGCAATCCGCCGATGACACCGAGAACCATGTTGAAGAAGATGGTCGGGGTCAAGAGGGGAAGCGTCACATGGCGCAGTTTGTGTAAGGCGGTGGCGCCGTCGATGGAGGCGGCTTCGTAGAGGGATTCGGGGATTCCCTGCAGCCCGGCGAGGAAGATAATCATGCGCGTTCCGCCGAGGCCTTGCCATAAGCCCATGACTATTAGAGAAGGAATAGCCCAGCGGCGGTCACCGAACCAACCGGGCGGATCTGACCAGCCGAGGTCGACGAGCCACTGGTTTATGATACCGAAGTCGGCGTGTAGCAGCCATTTCCAGAGGACAACTGAGGCAACAATAGGCACCAATGAGGGCATGAAGAAGAGGGTGCGGTAGGCGGCGAGGCCGCGCAGTTTGGCGTTGAGGAGGATGGCCAGGAACATGGAGCCGATGACGCCGAGGGGTACGCCTACGCCGGCATAGTAGAATGTACGGCCCAGCGACGTGTAGAAGAGGGGGTCATCGAAGAACATCTTCGTATAGTTGTCGAGGCCGATCCAAGTAGGCGGGCTGAGGACATCGTACTTGGTGAAGCTCAGGTAGAGAGAGAAGAGACCGGGGCCGAGGAAAAGGCCCAAGAAACCAAGCAGCCAAGGCAAGAGGAAAAGATATCCGTAGAAATTTTCCCGCCTCTGCCGCGACGTGTTGAGCATTTCTGAAAAGCTCGACAGTCTCAAGCGGTTGGCCAGAGTCGCCATGGGTTACTCCGAGAGATGGGAGCGGCGGGCAGAAAACCGATTTCTGCCCGCCGCCCTGCATATGCCTGATGAAGATCAGGCCGGTTCCAGATCCAGGACGGCCTGGATGTTGTCGTTCAGGTCCTGCAGACCTTGCTCGAACTCAACCGGCTGGTGGGGGTCGAGGAGCAAGTCTGTCCACTGCTGGACAGCTGAGGTGTATTCGCGACCGCGTGAGTTGGCAGGCGCGTGTGCGGGGATCCCGTTTTCGAGGCTTGAGATGAACCACTCGTGGATGGCATCTTCTTCGATGAGCGACTGGACAACGTCGGGCCGGACCATGGCGAAGTTGCCTGCTACGAGGTTGAAGCTAAGGCTGCCATCGTGACTGGAGATGTGCCGGAGGAACTGGTAGGCGACATCAGCGTGGTCCTGGTTGGTACGGAGGTTCCAGGTCCCGCCGCGCAGCTGGGATGGGAAGCGTCCATCTTCGCGTGCGGGGAAGAGAATCTGCCAGGCTTTGGCAACGCTTTCGTCTTCGATCTGGTTGTTGAAGTTGCGGACGCAGAGTGAGCCGCACCAGTTCATCGTAAGCAGACCGGCAACGAGGGCGCCACCGGCGTTTTCGATGTCTCCCGGGGCGGGAAGTACCTGGTCGACGACGCCAAGGTCGTAGGCCCAGCGCATGGCTTCGGTGGCATTGGGGTCGTCGAGGAGGAGGCACTGGGTGCCTTCTTCGTTGATGAGTGAACTGCCAAACAGCCGGGTCAATACGACGACTGTTGCTTCATTGTGGCTTATGTTGAGGCCGAACCGTTCGCCTTCCACGTAGAAGGAGTGCGCCCATTCGTTGATTGTATCGATTGAGACGTCGCGAGCGGTTGGGTCTGGGACGTCCATGCCTGCTTCTTCGAGATGGACCGCGTTGAGGACCAGCGTGTCGAAGCCGGCCCAGCCCCAGCTTGGGAATCCATAGAGCTGGCCCTGGTAGTATTGCAGGCCCAAGAAGTGTTCGAACCATTGGTCGAGATCGGTGGCATCAGCGGCGACGAGTTCGTCGATCGGCATGATGATGTCTTTGTTGATCGCACGCCAGAAGTGGTAGTGGGACGGGTCGAAGGCGACGACTTCGCCAAGGTCGCCGGCGGCCTGCGCGGCGTACATTTTGGCGTAGTTGTCCTGCTGCCCCGAGCCTGCCAGTGGCCGCAGCTCGATGGTGACGTCGGAGTGCATCTCGGTGAAGGTTTCGATGCGCTCTTCGTTCCAACCGCTGCCGATGCCGCGGAAGGTGTCCCATCGCAGGTGGACGGGCTCCATGGCGGCGCCTTCGTCGCCCATGTCTGATTCGGGAGCGGCTGGGGCGACACATGCGGCAAGTGCGCCAGCAGAGACAGCCATTGCTCCCTGCAAGAATGAACGTCTTGAGACCAGGTTCTTCATTGTTTCCTCCGAATGATTGTGACGGGAAAGAATAGGAAATGCGTTAAGGGCCGCGGCCCAGGAACGGACGGACCCTGAGCCGCGGCAGAATGGTACTCGATTCAGTACTATGCCAGTGCCTCTTTGTCCAGGACTTCCTGAACGAGGAGGTGGGTCTGCTCGACACCTTCATCGAATGTGGAGATTTCGGTCCACACAGCCTGGAGATTGTTGTTGAGCGTGTCAACGAATTCCAGCGTGCGAGCGTTGGCAGGTCGATGCCAATTGCGCGGTCCATCTGGGTACGTAGCGATGTGCTGGCGGAAGATTGGGTGGACGGCGAAGAGCTCGTCGCTGTCCCAGACGTCGGCGCGGCCACCGGGACTGCCGGCGCCAAAGAGGACATGCTCGATTCCATCCTCCTTGGTGGAGTAGAAGTCGAGAATCTGGAAGGCTTCAGCTGGATGCTGGGAGTTGCCTGTGATGCCGAAGGCAGCAGCAGACACCTGCGATCCTCTGAGCCCGGTCGGGCCGACGGGGCCGACGAGAACGTCCCAGTCAAAGGCGATGTCACCGGCCTCTTTCGAGTTGTTCCAGCGACCTACAAAGCCGGTCGTCCAGTTGTAGACCCCGACGGTGCCGGCGACGTAGTTGTTGAAGGTCTCGTCGCTGCAGAGGCAGGGGTCGACTCCGTGGGTGAACCGAAGGTCATAGAGCCACTTGAGGCCGGCGATGGACTCTTCCTGATCCAGCAGGGACTGCGTGCCTTCTTCGTTGATTGCGTCGCCACCGAAGATGCGCAGGTAGGAGGGGATGTGTTCCTGCCCGACACCCATTGCGCGGACTCCCCAAACCTCGGGTGGTGCGGTGATGGCCTGACCGATCGTAACTACATCATCGGTGGTCCAGTCTGGAGTGGGGACTTCGACGCCGGACTCTTCGATTAGAGTCTTGTTGATGTAATAGGCGGTGGTACCGAAGTGGCCGTGGTTAGGGATGGCATGCAACTCGCCGTCCAGGGTAAGGGCTGCCAGCAAGGAGTCCCAGAAGGGCGAGAGGTCGAAGTTTTTGGATGCGACAATGTCATCCAGTGGGGTCAGCACACCCTTTGCCTTGTGTTCCGGCGGGTTGTTGAGGTAAGTCCAAACCACGTCGCCGACGGTCCCTGAGGCGGACAGGGCGTAGATCTTGGGGTACATTTCATTGCCGGGGAGCTCGTCAAACTCGATAACGAGGCCAGGGTTCTGCTCCTCAAAGAGGTCTTTGCGGCTGACGTGCCAGTCGGCATGTGTACCCAAGCGGGTGTGGAAGAGGAGCGAGATGGGCTCTTCGGAGGCCATCGCCCCGTCCCCATCATCGGAGGGGGCGGCGGCGGGCACGCAGGCGGAAAGAGCAAGAGCTCCCGTTGCGGCCAATGAACCTGCCAGAAAACTGCGGCGACTCACATTCTTCTCTAACATGGTGGTTCCTCCTTTAGGATACCGTAGAGATGTTGAATGGTCCGGACCAGGGAGCAAAAGCTAACCTTTGATGCCGGACATAACGATTCCCTGGACCAGATACTGTTGCGCCAGGAAGAAAAGTGCAATTATGGGTGCAGTCATCATGACGCTGGCTGCCATGAGCAAGTGGTACTTAGGTTCGCTGTCATCAGCGAAGCCGGAGACGGCCTGGAAGTAACGAATGCCGATTGCGAGTGTGTACTTAGACTTTGTATTCAGGAATATAAATGGTTGGAGAAACTCATTCCACTGCGCCATAAAGGTCAGGACGGCCGCGGTTGCCGTAACAGGGATGGAAAGAGGCATGAGAATCTGCCAGAAGATTCGCACATAGCCGGCGCCGTCAATACGCGCGGCTTCGTCGAGGTCTATGGGAATGCTCATAAAGAACTGGCGCATGAGAAAGATGAGAAAGGCACTGCCGCCGAAGAATGAAGGGACGATGAGAGGTCTGTAGGAGTCCAACCATCCTATTTTGGCGAACATGAGATATAGGGGAATCAGCGTTACTTCTACAGGCAGCATCATGGTGCTGAGGGTAATCATGAACAGCACGTCGCGCGCAGGATAGCGGAAACGGGCGAAGGAATAGCCTACAAGGGCTGCGGTCAAAACCGCGCCGAATGTTGAGACGACAGCTACAAATGTCGAGTTCCAGGTCCAGGTGGCCCAAGGTACGATTTCAAAGACATCAGCATAGTTATGAAACTGTGGAATTTCCGGAAACCAGGTAGGGGGGAACCTGAACAACTCGCCTCCTCTTTTTAGCGAGGAAAGCACCGTCCAAACAAAGGGGAACATGAAGACCGCGGAACTGGATACGGCGATCAGATAAAGAAGGCCGCGGCCCAAGGCGCGTTGGAATGAGGCTGACTGGTAGAGGTCAGCCAGCATGAAGCCCCCTCCGGCTTGTTTGCTACGCGGGGCAATTGTTTCACCCGTCATCAGTCCACCTCCCCAGCATAGTATACCCATCGCCGCGACTGCCTGAATTGAACGTAGGTGAAGACGAACAGGACGAAGAAGAAGATCCAAGCCAAGGCTGAGGCATAACCCATTTCGAAATACTGGAACGCCCGCGTGTAGATATGCAGGGAGTAGAACCAGGTAGAGTATGCCGGACCGCCCTGCGTGGCCACGTATGCGGCAGCAAAAACTCTCAGTGCGCCGATGATTCCAAGAACCATATTGAAGAAGATGGTCGGCGTTAGCATGGGAAGGGTCACATTGCGAAATTTGGCCCAAAGTCCGGCGCCGTCGACTACGGCGGCATCGTAGAGTTCCTGGGGAACGCCCTGGAGTCCGGCCAGGAAAATCAACATGGTGTTGCCGCCGATGGCGCCCCACATTGCCATAATTATCAGGCCGGTCATCGCCCAATCCGGGTCTCGGAACCAACCAGGGGCGTTGTCGCTGCCGGTGATGGTTCGAATCCAGTGGTTAATCGGGCCTACATCGGCGTTGAAGATCCAGGCCCAAAGGACAGCGGCGGCGACGATGGGCGTCAGGTGGGGCAGGAAGAAGAAGGTACGGAACCATGTCGTGCCCAGCAGAGCCTGGTTGAGGAGTATTGCAGCGGCGAGTGCACCGATGAGAGAGAGCGGTACGACGATCAAAGCATAGCGGAAGGTCAGCATCAGCGATGGCCAGAAGAGCCGGTCTTTTGTGAAGATTTCGGTAAAGTTCTTCAGGCCGACAAATTCGGCCGGGTTGACGATGTCGTAGCGGGTGAAGCTGAGGTAGCCGGAGGTAATCATGGGGCCAACGATAAAGAGAATAATGCCCAGCAGCCAGGGCGACAGGAACAGGTAGCCGGCGATTGCCTCTTTGGCGCGGAGGTTCGTCATCCAGCGGGGACGAGGTGTACGGGTGTCTGCTGTCGCCTTAGTAGTCACTTCTTCCTCTCCCTGACCATTTCATGTCCCTCGTACAGATCGCGCGCCACTGTGCCCTGGGCTTGTGCGGGGGGATCTACGCCCAGGATGTGGCAGAAAGTGGGGACTACGTCGACGGCGTGGATGTAGCCCAGGCGGTCGACGGGTCGTTGGTAGCCCTTCTTCAGGCCGGGCCCGTCGAGGAAGAAGGAGCCGAAGGTGGAGGAGAAACCGTTTTCGGTTGGGATGAAACCGCCGTGATGGGCGCCGTACACGAGGGGAGCGCCGACATTTCCGCCGCCTTCGATCCCGTGCCATTGCACGTAGTAACCGCTTACATAGTTGTGATCCCAAGCGAAGATGACGTCGCCGCATTCGTCTCCCCACTGGCCGAGCAGGTAGGCGTCGCGTTTGGGCAGGGCGATGGCGACTACTGTGTTGCCGGTCTCTTCGTCGATCCAGGTGCGGAGGGCGGTAAGAAGCTCGCGCTCAATTTTGTCGAATGCCGGGCCAGGTTCGGCGTTGATCGTTATGTCGAAACCGCGCCGTGCGAGGAAGGCTTTGGTCCGGTCCCAGTCGATATTTTCGGGTGGGGGGTCAAGGTCCTGGGCGATCGCGTCCTCGCCGCCATTCTTCAGGACGAGGAAACCCTTGTCGCACAGGAACTGTCGAAGGTTGGCGATGCGGACGTCCGGGACTGCGCCGTGATCTGAGATTATGCCGACATAGACTTCGCCGCCGTTGCGGTTGGCCTTGTCGGCCGCCTCGTACATGAGGCCCAGGACGCGGTCGCCGACCAGGTAGGTGCGGCGGAAGTAGTCCAGGTATTTCTCATTGGTATCGGGATTGAAACCGGGACAGGCCGGATCGACGTCAGCCAGGTGGATATGATTGAGATAGTCATACAGGTGCCAGTGGCAGGTGAAGTAGGCGCAGTCTTTTTCGTGGAGCATGTAGTTGGCGACGTTGGCGAACCAGAGTCCCTGGTATTCGCACTCTTCGAGGGCGGTATCGAAGTCGATCATGCCTGACGTGTAGGGGGTCATGGAGGCATGTTCCTGGTAGGGGCCGAAGCGCTCGATCAACTCGGCTTCGAGTTCGGCGTCCCCGTAGGTAAAGCCGTTGGTATAGGTAATCTGGGTACGGTAGAGCTTGAGGCGTGTGCCATCCGGGGCCAGCTCCATCAGCTTGAAGCGGACGGAGGCCTGTTGATCATTGCCGTCGATGCGAAACTGTTCGATGGCCCAACCGCTCCATTCGCCCAGATTGGAGGCGGCGACGACGTCGTTGCCGTCGCGGGTGCGGCAGATCAGGACGCGGTCGTAGCCGGCGCCGCTGCTGTCAAGGGCAAGCAGATGGAATTCGTTTGCATCGCCACCGAGGCGGGCGTTGACTGTGAAGCTGGTTGCAAGCGGCGGCGAGGCACTGGATGGCAGGTTGGTCCAGTTGTCGGCGGCGGCCATGGGGGGGATTGGCTCGACGCTGCGGGGACCGGAAATCGCGGAGCCGTCGTGAGCCATAGCAACATCGCTTGCCTTGGAGGCATCGGTCGTGTAGGCCTGGGCGGCGGCAACTTCAAATTCAGTGCTGTTGTGCCCGGGAGACCCGAAACCGTCGACAACGTAACCGATTTCCACGCCCGAAGGATGGGCACCGGGGTAGTGAACGGCGACGCCCTTGAGACCGGCGCGCTCCAGTGCGTTCCAAATGCGTTCGGCATTGTTGGCGCGGCCGTCAAAGCTGCTGACGGACACGTCTCTGTCGTTGGGGTCTGACTTGCGCTCAATTACGGTCTGCCAGGTTGGGACGCTGTGCGTGCCGGTGTGGGCGCCAGTGGAGAGGGTGGCCCAGTTGGTGGGCGTCCAGACGGGGAAGGAGGGATAGGTCTCATTGACGGTTCCTTCGTTGAGGAGGCGACTAAAGTTCGGCAGGCATCCTTCGGCGGCAAAGTACTTCATCATGGGGGTGACGAAACCGTCCATCCCATAGGCATAAATCTTTTTCGTCATAGGTGGCTGACTGCTCCCTGTTCACTGCCCGAACTTTAAGGTGGGCGCCCCCGTTTAACAAGTCGAGGTGATTCGATGATTCCCAGGTATTGCGAAGGCGCTGCAAAGCAGTACTTATGATGATGCATGCATTCAGGAGAGGCTGTTGACCCAAATGCTATGCTTCGGCAGAAGTGGTAGTGCCGAATGAGCTGCGAAACGCTGTCAGACTCAGACTTCAGGGTTGAGTCCGTGTTCTTGAGAACGTTCGCATTTTAGAATTCTTCGGTCCGATCCTCCAACTGCCAGGATTGGAATTGTAACCTGATCTTATGTTCAGTTGTCCGATACATTGTTAGCGTCTGGCAGGATGGCTAGGCGCAGGCGTTAAATTCACCAGAACGTGTGCCGCAACTGACTCTCTTGATGGGTGCCTTTCTAAATGTTCCGTGGGGAAGAAAAGGCTTATATCAAGTCCTGACGGGCAGATTATAACAGGAGTATTCTCCTAAATGCAAACCGCTTTTTTGTGGGGGTGTGCAATCCAAATATGGGGTGGGAACAGTCGGCCGGGGAGAATGTGCCGGCAGCGGAGGGGATTGGTTACCGGCTTTTGGAGAGACACGGGGCAGGGGCTATGGGAGTGTATAGGTTGAAGCTGGCAGCGATAGTGGCTGAGGGGGGAAAGGGCAGGCACAAGGCCTGCCCCTACGGGAATGTTATGGGTGAAGCTGGCGGCAAGTTTTCAGGCTTATGAAGCTGTCGCGCGGCATGCGCTCTGCCGCTTTCGCCAGAGGTGGACTGGGGCGGGTATGCCCCAGTCTACTGGTAAGATTAGCCAAATGGAGGAAGGACCGGATCGCGCCCTCAGTCGAAGGAGGGCCTTAGCGGAGCTAGCCGGCTACCATGCCAACCAGGGTCATGGCAACTACGGCGAACAAGGTGAATACGATCATAGTCGCTACCCAGCCACCCAGAAGAAAACTGGCAAATGCAAGGGGATTGGGGCGGTCGTTCTGCTCGGGTTCTGATGCAGTCTCAACCGGCGCTTTCGCTTCTACAGGTTCGACGGCCTCTGTTTGCAGTTCTGTTTCTTCGGCCATTTGCGATACTCCTTCTACTGTTTTGTCATTTCTGGGCGGCTGCCTTAAGTAGGGAGCAGCCACCTTTTTTTCAAGTCCGGCGACCGTAGGCAATGTAGACAGGGAATCAGTGCCTCTGCATCGCCTCCGTCCACTCTGGGAGGAGGACATAAATGCGATCGGGGCCATTATAGCATGAGCGCGGGCAGTGCGCACGATTTCAGATGCCCGCCAAGGGGCGTTACAATTGGGCCGCAATTATGACAAACGGTTGCAACGGAAACGGGAGGAAAGGATGGAATACAGGACTTTCGGACGTACGGGCTTGAGGGTCAGCGTTGCCGGCCTGGGAGCAGGAGGACCCAGCAGGTTGGGTGTCAGAGCGGGCAGCAGCGAGCGGGATTCGATCGAGGTTGTGCAGCGCGCGCTCGAACTCGGAATCAATTATATTGATACGGCTGAAGCCTATGGCACCGAAGAGATTGTAGGAAAGGCGATTCGGGACTTTGACAGGGACAGCCTGGTGATTTCGACCAAAAAGGGGGCAAACAATAAAGGCGAACCAGTTTCGGCTGAGGGGTATGTTGCCGGCGTTGAAGCCAGCCTGAAGCGTTTAGGCGTGGAGATGATCGATGTCTTTCACTTTCATGGCCCGACTATGGAAGAATACAGGCATATGATGGATGAACTTGTGCCTGCGCTTCAGAATATGCAGAAAGAAGGGAAGATTCGACACTTGGCGGTTAGTGAAAGATTTGCCAAAGACCTTGAACACGATCTTCTGAAAAAGGCCGTTGAAGACGATGTCTTTGACGTGGTAATGGTCGGCTTTAACATGCTGAATCAGACGGCCCGAGGGGCTGTGTTGGAGGCTACGCAGGAGAATGGGATTGCCACAGAATGCATGTTTGCGGTAAGGCGAGCTTTCAGTAATCCGGCGCGGTTGCGGGAGATCCTGGTCGACTTACGCCGCAGCGGCGAGATTGACACTGACGCTGTTGACCTTTTCGAGCCGCTGGACTGGGTCTTGGAAGAGAGCGATGCAAAGACGCTGCCGGAGGCGGCCTACAGGTTCTGCCGTCATGAGCCGGGACTTGACGTAATTCTCACGGGAACGGGCAATGTCCGGCACTTGGAGGAAAATGTGGCTTCGCTGTTAAGACCTCCTCTACCGGCCGAGGTGACCTCCCGACTCAATCGGATTTTTTGCCGGGTACGCTCGGCCAATGGCAGTTGAAGCCAGCCCACGGACCTTCCATCTCAGCTTCAATCCAGTAACTCAATCTTGCCGCTGCCGCCGTCGACACGCACTTTCTGGCCTGTCTTCAGCCGATCGGTTGCACGGTCCACGCCAGCGACTGCCGGGATCCCGTATTCGCGGGCGACGACGGAACCGTGTGTCATCATGCCTCCCACTTCCATCACCAGCCCGCCGGCGGCGAGGAAGAGGGGCGTCCAGGAAGGATCGGTGCCGGGACAGACGAGGATGTCGCCAGGTTGAAGCGCGGCTTCCAGCGGGTCGAAGACAACGCGCACAGTTCCCTCGACAAAGCCCGGTGAAACGCCTGAGCCGACGAGCATATTTTCGTCTGCGCCTTCGCCTGGCGAAAGTCCAGCAAAGAAGGCGGTGCCGTCACTGAGGAGGAGACGGGGGATGGGCTGGCGGCGCATTTCGTTTCGATAGGTTTCCCTCCTCGCCCGCACCAGTCTCTGCCAGTCCCCGGGGGCGTTCATTGCCAACGTTTTCAGTTCCCGCATCGTCAAAAAGAAGAGGTCGTCGGCTTGTTCCAAAACACCGTTGTCGACGAGTTCTCTGCCGCTTTCCAGGAGCAGGCTGCGCGCAATAGACGCGATACGAATCAAGGTAAACTTGGGGCTTTCGCGGAGGCCCGCGAGGGCGCGGACCCGTATCGAAAGCCGGCGAACGAGCCATCCTGCCAAGGGACTGTTCAAAGTCTCAGCGGCCGCGTTTGCCAGGCGATCCTCCGCTTGTAAGGCGGCCTGCTGCCCCTGCTGAAACACGGTGTCAGGCGCGGCGCTTTCGTCGGCAATGGATAGGTAGCTTTGCAGTGCGCGAATGATCGGGAGCGGCTGTTCGCGCCAGCGCGGCCGGCCTAAGTCGAGCTCAGCGAGGCCGCGCATACCGTACCGGTTCAGGAATGCCGTCAAGGCTGCTTGAATGTGTACCGGCATCTCCTTCTTGTGGTATTCCAGGGCGAGTGCCTCCGGGTCGGCGGCGACAAATGCGGCGGAGGCGGCAGGGTCCTCACCGATCCGCTTCGCCACCTGCCACAGCTCCAGGTCCATTTCAGTGGTGACGTTATTGGGGAGACTTCGGGTGAGGTCAAGCGCCAACTGGGGCGAGATATCTGAACGCAAAGGCGCCAGGATGGCGGCGAGCCGACTGAGTATGCCGAGCGAAGCGTAGCCAACGATGATGGGCGGGATGAAGAGCGGCAGAAGGACGGGAAACAGAGCGTTGTAGCAAAGCCATTCGCACAGATCGATGCGCTGGTCGAGTGTGCGGGCATTATGCGCTCTACTGTCAACTGAGGCGATGTGTGCCTCGGCGGCATCACTGGTGGCCTGCGCGAACAGTTCCGGATCGAGAAAGGCGCGAAAGGCTGACTTCAGCACTCTGGAGAGGAGGGGAGCGGCCCTGGCAAAGGAACGCGGGTTGAATGGGGACTGCTCCAATCTGGTGTCGGAGATCAGTTCGCGAATGCTCTGCGCCGCGCCGGGCTCGACCATGGGCAGGACGCGGTGAAATATGAGGCGGCCGATTGGATTGCGCAATGCGCCGGCGACCGCGATCCAGGGACGGTCGGCTGCGGAGTGCAAGATGGACTGCTCATATAGTGTGGCCTTAAACGAGAAGATTTGGGCGATGCCGGCGAAGAGGCCGCGGAGCAGGTCCATGCCCAGGGGGGTGAACGGACCCAGCACGCCTTGGATGGCGCCCAGGGAGATGAACACATTCAAATCGGCGTCGTCAACCGGTTTCGGCAGAGGGAAGAGTGAGGTGATTGGGCGAGACTGCAAAATAAATAGGTTGTCCTCTGCGAAAGCCCATTCGATGTCCTGAGGGTCGCCGTACAGGTCAGCAACCCGCTGGCCCGATTCGGTCAATCTCGCGATCTGTTCGTCTGAGAGCGCCTGCTCCGAGCGGCGCTCGTCCTCCGTCTCTTCGACGCCGCCGCCAGCAAGCCCGCGGACGACGGTTGCCTTGGCGCCAAGCTGTTTCCGGAGGATCTTGCCAGAGTCGGTCTCGACGACGTAGTGGTCTGGCTCCACCTGCCCGCTTACGAGCGCTTCGCCCAAGCCGAAGGTTGCGTCGATAACGGTTTCGTCACGGCGGCCGGTCAAGGGGTTGGCGGTGAAGAGGACGCCTGAAGTTTCGCTCTGAACCATTTCCTGGACGACGACTGCCAGCGAGACTGCTGCGTGGTCGATGTTATTGCGCGTTCGATAGGCAATGGCGCGGGCGGTCCACAGGCTGCTCCAGCATTCCACGACAGCGCGCAGCAAGGCTTCGTCTCCCACGACATTGAGGAAAGTATCCTGCTGGCCTGCGAATGACATTCCGGGCAGGTCCTCGGCGGTGGCGGAAGAGCGGACCGCTGCCGGCGGCCGGCCCAGCCCCGTATAGGCCGAACGAATCTGGGCAGCTACCTCTTCAGGTATGTCTTCGGTCCGCAGGCGGGCGCGCAGTCTGTCAGAGAGAGCCGACAATGCGACCGGGTCGGCGGCGTCAATCGCACTGGCTTCGGCGGCCATCCAGCCTGTCAGTCCTGCCTTGTCAATGTGGTGATTGTACCCGTCTGTGGTGAGGATGAATCCCGTGGGGACAGGGAATCCGGCGCACGTCAGTCTGGCCAGATTCAGGGCTTTGCCACCTACCGTGGAAAGCGAAGGGTCAGGCGTGTTCAATGGTAAACAGAAGGAACTGATTCCATTCTGATGTGCGTTGGCGTTGGCAGTCATGGGATGGTCTGCGATCTCTTTTCGCCGCCGCTCTGTCCAGATACGATTTGCGGACCTGAGCCGTCAGAGGCGTTGCATGTACGTTAGCAGGCTGCAGACGCAGTATATCGGGCAGGCGGCGTCTGAAGAGTGTTGGATCTTCCAGAGAGCTCGCCGATATACTAATCTTTGCGTCTTGTATGGTCAAAATAGTGCGTGCGTTGGGTCTGTCTCGGATTTCCAACGGGCACGTTGTTTGAACAGTGACTAAAGAGATATGGGACGATGTTGAACAGGTTCTGAATGCGGCTCTACCAGGGTGTACAGTCGTCTTCCTGCCAGAGACCGGGCAGAAAACAGTATTCCACCGGCGGCGGGCGCAGTGATCCGCTGGGACTGCTTCGTACCGTCGATCGTGCGTGAAGGCCCGGGACAGGCACTACGCAGGGGAGGCATGTTTTTGTAGGGGGGCGTTGCGGGGGGGCAGCCCCTGCACAAGGGAGGGCCGAAGGGCCGACCGCCCATATGATAAGGAGAGTTGGGAGGTGCGGGGAGTCAGAGTAAGACCAGGAGGGAAGAGCGTGTGTGCGGGTGGCAGTATTGACGACTTTTCGTGATCTGGGTATGCTAAGGCAGTACCTCTTTCCTTTTCCCTTTCACACAAGGAGCGCTCCATGTCACGGGAGAATGAACGCGTGCAAAAACAGGTGGATGTGCAGGTTACCGGCGAGAACCTTCCTGCTTCGGAAAAGATTCTGACAACTGAGGCGCTTGCCTTCATTGCAGAGTTGCACGAGGCGTTTGATGGCAGGCGCCAGGCGTTGCTGGCGGCGCGTGCGACGCGACAGGCTCGAATAGACGCAGGCGAGACGCCAGGTTTCCTGTCAGAAACAGAGGGTGTGCGGAGCAGCGACTGGCAGGTGGCAGACACGCCGGATGACTTGCAAAAGCGCTGGGCTGAAATCACCGGTCCGGTCGATCGCAAGATGGTGATCAATGCGCTCAATTCGGGCGCGGACGTCTTTATGGCGGATTTTGAGGACGCCAACTCTCCGACTTGGGCGAACTGTGTGGAGGGGCAGCTGAATTTGTACGACGCGGTGCGGCGGCAGATTCGGCTTGAGGATGAGGCCAGGGGGCGGGTCTACGAACTCAATGATGAGATTGCGGCGCTTTTGGTCAGGCCGCGCGGCTGGCACCTGGTGGAGAAGAATGTATTGGTGAATGGCGATCCTATCTCTGCCAGTCTATTCGATGTGGGACTGTATGTTTTTCACAATGCGGCGGAAAGGCAGCGGCAGGGCAGCGCCTGCTACTTTTATCTTCCCAAGTTGGAGAGTCACCTGGAGGCGCGACTGTGGGCCGACGTGTTCGCACACGCAGAGGCGGCGCTGGGCATTGTTCACGGGTCCTTCCGGGCGACGGTACTGATTGAGACGATTCTGGCTGCGTTGGAAATGGAAGAGATTCTGTATGAGCTGCGGGAATATTCGGCAGGGCTGAACGCGGGCAGGTGGGACTATATTTTCAGCGCGATCAAGAAGTTCCCCAACAATCCCGACACGCTCCTGCCGGAGCGGGCGCAGGTTACGATGACAACGCCGTTTATGCGAGCTTACACTGAACTCCTGGTGCGCACGTGTCATAAGAGGGGCGCGCATGCGATCGGCGGCATGGCCGCGTTCATACCCAGCCGGCGAGATCCTGAGATAAACGAGGAGGCTCTGGCAAAGGTGCGGGCGGATAAAGTACGTGAATCGGGTGACGGCTGCGATGGCACATGGGTGGCGCATCCCGATCTGGTGCCGCTTGCGCGCGGGATATTCGAAGAGGCCACCGGCGGCGCGCCGCACCAGAAGCACAAGATGCGAGAGGATGTGGCAGTTACGGCGGCAGAGATCGTCGACGTAGGCGTAGAAGGGGGTACGATTACGGAGAGCGGCCTGCGGACGAATGTGGATGTCTCGCTGCAATATTTGAACGCGTGGCTGCTGGGAATCGGCGCCGCGGCCATCTACAACCTGATGGAAGACGCGGCTACGGCCGAGATTTCGCGTTCGCAGATCTGGCAGTGGATTCGCCACGGGGCCAAGTTGGAGGATGGGAGGACGATCACGCGCGAGCTGTACAAGCAGATCCGTGAAGAGGAGTTGAAGAAGCTTGGAGAATTTGGCCCGGGCCGGTTGGAAGAGGCGGCTGAGATTCTGGACCAACTGATTCTAACCGACGAGTTTGTGGAGTTTCTCACACTAATTGCCTACGATTATCTGACGTAGTCCAGGAAGTGTTGATTTGAAGGCTGAAAATTCTTTTTCAGTTCGGATCAAGTTGGCACTTCTGTTAGACTTAGTCTGAGGAATTATGCGTGCAGGGAACGTTTCTAAGATGGCGAAAAGTTCAGTGAAAAAGATTGCGGCCGCGTTGGAAAGGCGGATAGCAGAGGAGCCGTCGGCGACAGTTTATCTGTTACTGCATGCCAGTGAACTGGGGCAGGAGCAGAGGGCGGCAATAGATAGGGCTGGATTTGTCGTGCGCCATCAGACGACCATAATTCCTTGTTACGCTGTCAGTGGCCCTGGTGCAGGTCTGAGGGCGCTGAAGAGAGAGCCGTGGCTCGTCCGGGTCGAGGAAGACGGAGAAGTTGAGACAATGTAGGACCTGGATACGGAAATTCAGGTCTTAGAAAGGTTGCCACAGCACTGGGGCAACCAGGACGCCCCCAGCGCAATCTGGCCGGAAACGGCGCCGATCTACCGGCTGCCTGGACGCATGAAATGGCCTGTCCAGGACAAGAGTTTTCGGTATCAAGCGCGCTGGCTCACTGTGGGGCGACAGTTCGGAAACACCTGGACAGGAGTTCAGTTGGATAGGAGTGGTGTTGCGTGCCCGCAGCACCTCCGCGCCCATGGTCATTCGATGCCTCGGCCTGACTGTGCGGCTGCAGTTTGTGATTGAACGCTATCAGGAGGAGTTTGGACGATGTACTCGGAGAAATTCTCCGCCCAGGTTCGGGATGTCATTGAGCAGGCCCGATCGGCGAACGAAGATGTGCAGGTTATTGTCAGGTTTCAATCCGCGGCCAGTCAACGGAGTATAGCAAGACTGGCTGTAGGGGCCGGTGCAATCAAGGTCAACCAGGATTTCAGGTTGATTCCGGCAACAGCTGTCACGCTGAAACCATCGGCGCTGGACGAATTGACTGACGCGGAGGACGTGGCGGAGATATGGCTTGATGAGGTCGTCCATATATTGCTGGATGTTTCGACTCCACATATACGAGCACCCCAAGTATGGGAGCAGATGCACAATGACGGGGAAGGGGTAACGATCTGCGTCGTTGATACGGGAATAGACGCAACGCACCCGGACTTTGCGGGACGTGTCGGGCTGACAGCCGACTTCAGCGGGAAGGGTTCGGCCGCGGACGGAAACGGGCACGGTACGCATGTGGCCTCTACCGCGGCAGGGACGGGGGCGGCGAGCGGGGGAAAGTATGTTGGAGTAGCCCCTGGGGCGACAATCATGGCAGCCAAGGCGCTGGCGGACAACGGCAGCGGCCGGATGAGCAACGTTATGGCCGGGCTGGAGTGGGCTGCACAGAATGGCGCTGATGTCTTGAACCTGTCACTGGGCAGCCGGGGAAACAGCGACGGCTCGGATGCGCTGAGCTCGATGTGCAACGCGATCGTGGATATGGGCAAGATAATGGTTGTGGCTGCGGGGAACAGCGGCCCGCGGCAGAGCACGATTGGCAGCCCCGGGGCCGCCGAAAAGGTCATTACGGTGGGGGCATCCAACGATCAGGACAGCGTTGCTCGATTCAGCAGTCGGGGACCGACCGCGGACGGACGCGTCAAGCCGGACCTGGTGGCGCCGGGCAGCAAGATTGTGGCCGCGCGCGCGTCGGGCACGTCGGTAGGCCAGGTGGTGGACGAATATTATACGACTGCCAGCGGTACCAGTATGGCCGCCCCTCATGTAGCCGGCCTGGTTGCGCTGATGCTGAGGGCCGATTCGGGCCTTGGGCCAATGGACATCAAGAAGATGCTGATGGCCACGAGTGTTGACATTAACATCTCCGAGAATGAGCAGACCGAAGGTGACAAATTCATTATGGGCGACGGACGCGTTGACGCGTTGACCGCGGTTCAGTACGCACAATCTGGTCAGCAGCCTCCACCGCATAAGCCGTCGTTACCGGTACCGTCTCCTCCCTCACCCGGTCCCAGCCCGCCGATTGGCTGCATGGCGGCCCCGTTACGTTTCCTCAAGTTGGACAAGTTCCTCCAGATGGATTAGAGCCAGATTTGGCCGGACGGCGCGCTGTGCAGTGACTGAAACAGGGACATTTCCGCGGCGCAGATTACAGGCTGAACGGTTGTAGTATGGGCAGATCAGACAGTTCATCGAGTGCAATAGAGGAAAGGGCACGGCAACGCGAGGCGATAGGCCTGGCGCGGCAACGCCCTACCGCAAAAGCAGTCGTAAACAGTCCTCCGGAGCCCAAAGGCAGAATTCCCCTGATTGTGCCGGTAATCGTAGTCCTGGCCGCGGTTGCGGCAGGACTGATTTTCTGGCGAGCCTCTGGAATCAGGCAGTTGTCGATTGGCGAGCGAACACTGCCGGCGCCGGCAGAGGAGAGACTGATCGCGCGTGATGACTTTAGTGAGCCCCACTTTTCACTGCCAGTCCAGGAACGGGCGGCGTTCGATCAGCGCTATGTTGGGGATCTCTATCAGATAAGCGTTCTGCGTCCAGGCGAGCGAGCGTGGGCGACGCTGGGTCAGATGAGCCTGGGGGCCTACAGGTTCGAAGCAGACCTGCGGCTGGCACTGCAGGATGAGCTTGCGTGGGGATACGGCGGGCTCATCGTTCGGTTCCAGAATGAGGAAAACTTCTATCTGTTTGCGGTAGACGGTCAGGGCGAGTACCAGATTCAATTGATAGAGAATGGCGCCTGGCGGACAATCGAGGGTTGGACGCCGACGCCGGCGCTGTCAGCAGGGAGCCAGAACGTGCTCACAGTAGTGGACGACGGCTTCGAGCTCATCTTTTTCATCAACTCTACTCATGTAACTTCAGTGCCCGAGCCGCGTCTGCCCGTCGGCGACGTCGGCCTGCTGGTCGGCGCGCGCAGCCAAGGCCAGGCGCAAGGCCTGTTCGACTGGGTGGCACTCTACGAAAACCCAATCGCCAAGTAGCATATTGATACTGCCAGGAGGGACAGGCCGAGAACACCGCTCTTGCGGCATACCTTGTCTTGTCTTATGCGGACGAGAATTACGGTTGAGGAATTTCGCAGCCGACGACATCGTATGCTGTAAGCTGTGCGTCGGCGACGGGCGTCATCGCCAGTCGGTCGCGGAAGAGGGACCAGATCATCGAATCGATCGGCGAACCGGTAACGTCCACGTTTCGCCGGCGCAGCAAGGCTTCCTGCACGAAACCCAACTTGCGTGGGACTGAGGCGCTGCGGACGTTGGCCGGATCGCAGTGGATTTCGACACGGTCAACTTTGTGGACAGAGAAGGCCACGCTGGTCAGGGCGGCCGAGATTTCGGTTGCCAACCCCTTGTTTATCATGTCGGCGCGAATCCAGTAGCCTATTTCGAGAGCGTCACCGCCTACCCGTTTGTGCAACCCCGATCCACCCCAGACCTCTTTTTCGTCGGGCGAAAAGATCCCATAAACGTAGTCCTGGTCGAGATCAAACTCGGCCCGCCATCTTCGCAGCAGCGCTATCTTCTCGTCCAGGGTGGAGGGTTCGTTGGCCGCCCAGGGCATCCACGCTCGCAAGTGGTCGATGCTTTGCGAAATTGCCTGCAGCAGGATGTCGGCATCGTCTGGCTGCCAGCAGCGCACGACCGTGCGCTCGGTCTCGACCCGATAGGCCGGACATCGATCGGTGACAGAGCCCTCGGGAGCGTTTGCAGTCGTCATCTACGGTCTCAAACCGGTATTGCGTCAATCTTGTGAATCACTCTGGTCGCGGTCAGAGTTGGCTTCTGCCTGTTTTCCTGGGGACCATTCGACTGGGATCGGCTCCGGATCTTTGCGGACGAAAGTCAGTTCGCCTTCGCCGTCGTCCTGTGCGGGGACAAAGTCGATCAGGATTTCGTCGCCGGTGCGATATTCTGCGCGCAGGAGACGTTTGCTGAGTTCATTCTCGATCCGCTTCTGGAGAAGGCGGCGCAGTGGACGGGCGCCGTATTCAGCGTGGAAGCCGGTATCGGCAAGGTGATCGCGGGCCGCCTCGGTCATTTCGACACCAATTCCGATTTCGTCGAGACGTAGAGCGATTTCCTCCATCAAGAGGCTGACGATATCGCGGACGTTTTCCCTGGAAAGAGAATCGAAAATGATGGTTTCGTCGATGCGGTTGAGAAACTCCGGACGAAACAGCCGCTTCATCTGCTTGCTGTATTCGCCTTGGGCGAGAGCATTCTCGTCAAGTTCGGGCGTGGCAAAGCCCAAGGGACCGCGCTTGATCGATTCTGCGCCGACGTTACTGGTCATAATTACGACAGTGTTTCGGAAGTTCACTGTACGGCCCTGGCCGTCGGTCATGTGGCCGTCGTCCATGATTTGGAGCAGCGTGTTCCAGACCTCGGGGTGGGCCTTCTCGATCTCGTCGAAGAGCAGCACCTGGTATGGTCGGCGGCGCACTTGCTCGGTGAGCTGACCGCCCTGTTCGTAGCCGACATAACCGGGAGGTGCGCCGAAGAGTTTGCTGACGGTGTGGCCCTCGCGATATTCGCTCATATCGACACGCAGAAGTGCGTCTTCGCTGTCGAAGAGGAAGGCGGCCAGGACCTTGGCCAATTCAGTCTTACCGATGCCGGTGGGTCCGAGGAAGAGGAAGGTGCCGATCGGCCGGCGAGGGTCTTTGAGGCCGCTGCGCGCTCTGCGGATTGCGTCGCTGACGGCTTCGATGGCCCGTTCCTGGCCGATAATACGCTCCCGTAGATAGTCTTCCATGCGCAGCAGTTTTTCCATCTCCTCTTCGAGCAGGTCCATCACAGGAATGCCCGTCCAGCTGTGGACGATGGCGGCGACGTCGGCGGTGTCCACCACGTCGTCGAGATTGGTTTCCGTTTTCCAATCTTTGAGCGCCGACTTGAACTCTTCCTTCCGGCGGGCCAACTCGGCCTTCGTCTGGGCGGCTTTTTCATAGTCGCGCTCGGTCCAGGCGCTCTCTTCCAGGTCGGTAAGCTCCTGAATGGAGGCTTTGGCCTCCTTCAACTCATCGGGCATGGCGTGCATGGCAACGCGAAGGCGAGCGGCGGCTTCGTCGATGAGGTCGATAGCTTTGTCCGGCAGTTTGCGGTCCGGAACGTAGCGATGGCTGAGGCGAACGGCCTGCTCAAGAGCATCTTCCGTATAGGTAATAGCGTGATGCTCCTCATAGCGGAGGCGAAGGCCGCGCAGTATTTCGATGGCATCGTCGATGTCGGGTTCGTCGACGAAGACAGGTGCGAAACGGCGCTCAAGGGCTGAGTCCTTCTCAATGTGCTGGCGGTATTCGTCGAGCGTGGTAGCGCCGATACACTGCAATTCTCCGCGTGAGAGTGCGGGCTTGAGCATGTTGCTGGCGTCAAGCGCGCCGGCAGCGTTGCCGGCGCCAACGACAGTGTGCAATTCATCAACGAACAGGATAATCTCGCCCTCGCTGCGGCGAATTTCGTCCATGGCTGCTTTCAATCTCTCTTCGAATTCGCCGCGGAAGCGTGTGCCGGCAATCATGGCCCCCAAGTCCAGTGAGACCACCCGCTTGCCGGCGAGAATGTCGGGAACGTCGTTGGCCATGATCTGTTGGGCCAACCCTTCGATGATGGCGGTTTTGCCGACGCCGGCCTCGCCTATCAGGACAGGGTTGTTCTTCGAGCGACGACACAGTACCTGCATGACGCGCCTGATTTCATCTTCGCGGCCGACGACCGGATCCAGTTTGCCTTCGGCGGCGGCCTGTGTCAGATCGCGGCCATACTTTTCGAGCACCTGGTACTTGCTTTCGGCGTCCGGTTCACTTACGCTCTGGCCGCCTCTGAGGTCTTCGATCGCGCCGTAGAGGCGTTCCTTGGTGACGCCGGCGTCGCGCAATATGTTTGCGCTGTGTGTGTTCCGCTCGCTGGCGATCGCAAGCAGAATGTGTTCGGTGCTGATGTATTCGTCCTGGAGCTTGTTTGCTTCGTCGTTGGCGACGCCCATGACGCGATTGAGACGGGGCGTGATGAAGACCTGTACGGTCGGCATCCCGCTGTACGGTGTGTTACCACTCTTGGAGCCAGCGGCGAGCACCACTTCCAACTTACGCGCGATCACTTCGGCGGAGACGCCGAGGGAATCCAGAATCTGGGGCACGGTACCCTCTGGCTGCTCCACCAGCGCCAAGAAAAAGTGTTCGGTATCGATCTGCGAATGTTTGTACTTCTGAAGAATCTCGAGCGAGCGCGTGGCCGCGTGCTGGGCCTTCTGGGTGAAACGGTCAAATGGCATCATGGGTGTATGTCCAGGTTACTCGTAGGAAGTTAGAAGCGTCTGCATTGCAGCGTATTCGGCATCTGACATCCAGAAACAAGCGGGCTCAAGCGGCGATATCCTCGAACTCACAAGGCCATGGATTGGTACGCCATTGGTCGAGTGAGAAGGTCGTTTCTGGTTACCTATATAGTAAACCACATCTTTAACAGCACTACCATTGAGAAACATTAGAATTGCGTTACCGTTGGCGTGTTCAAGGCAAGGACTTCAAGGGGGCACTCAGCTTTTTAGAATTATTCTAATTAACATTTGACAAGCGGTGCGAAAGGGGGTAAGCTGGGGGCAGATGTTTTTAGATTGATTCTAATTAAGCTTGAGGATTGTTGAAATGGCAGCTCAATACATTGAGACACTTCGCCGGGCTGGCTTACGGGTAACGAGCCAGCGAGTCGCGGTTTGCGAATTCCTTGCCAACACAGATAGACATCCAACGACTTCGCAGGTTTACGAAGAGGTGCGCAAGACGCATCCGGAGATCAGCCAGGCCACGGTTTACAACACGCTCAACACGTTGCGCGACCTGGGAGCGATTGTCGAGATCAGTGCGGGCACTGACCATACTCACTATGAAACAGATCCTTCGCCGCACATCAATATTATATGCCTGCGATGTCATCAGATTGCCGACCTGCAGGAGAGCCTGGCGCCCGACATGTTGATGGACAACATTTTTAAGAGTACGGGCTTTCGCGCCACGACGTTGCAGGTGCAGGTATCTGGTTTCTGCCCGGCCTGCCAGCAGGCCAAGCGCGAGGAGATAGGCAGGAAGTTGCGGGGCTCGTCAGAACGGGGTGAACAGCGGCATTCGGGAACGGCCGAGACGCGCAATGCGTCCGATGGGGACTTATGAGTAGAAAGGTGGAACCAATGACCACCTGTTGCTATAAACAGGAAGATTTGATCGATCAGAACGGTCGTCTTCTTCCCAGTGTCAGGAGTTATTCACCGTTCGAGCGTGGGTTCTGGCGCAATAACCCGGAAATCCTGCTGGCCTCGGTTACTCTAATCTCTTTGGTGATTGGCTGGATAGGCGGTCCGGTTAGTGGTCTGCTGCCTGGTTGGGGGATTGCGGTTTTTGCCCTTACGGCCTATGCCGCCGGCGGTTATTCCGGCTTCAAAACTGCGCTGGCAGATGCTAAACAGGGCAGTTTCAATATCGACTTTCTCATGATCGCGGCGGCGCTGGGCGCAGCGTTTATCGGGGAGTGGGAAGAGGGCGCGCTGCTGCTGTTTCTCTTTACGCTGAGCGGCGCCCTGGAATCGTTTGCGTCGGACCGCACGCGGCAGGCGATTATAAGGTTGGCAGAACTGCGACCGGATACCGCAAGTGTCCGGCGCGACGGTGCGGTCGTTGAAATGGGAGTTGAGGCGCTGGCGATTGGAGATGTGGTTGTGGTGAAGCCCGGCGAGCGGATGCCGGTTGACGGCTCTGTGATTCAGGGCACAACTACGGTCGACCAGAGCCCGATAACAGGTGAAAGCATTCCGGTCTACAAAGGCGTAGGCGACACCGTGTTCTCAGGGACGATCAATGGCAGCGGCGCGCTCGAACTGGATGTGACCAAACTGGCTTCGGACAGCACGATTAGCAAGATAATCGGCCTGGTCCAAGAAGCCCAGAACAACGCGGCTCCGACCCAGCGGCTAATCGACAGATTCAGCCAGCCGTACACGCTGGCGGTGATAGGCGTAACGGTTCTGGCGATAGTTCTTCCTCTGCTTTTCGCGGCGGAACCGTTCAGCAGGACGATCTACAGGGCGATGACGCTCCTGGTCGTGGCCAGTCCTTGCGCGCTCATTATCAGCACGCCGGCTTCGATTCTCAGCGCGATCGCGGCGGCGGCGCGCGAGGGTATTTTATTCAAGGGCGGGGCCTACCTTGAGAAGGCTGCCAGCCTCGATATGCTGGCGTTCGACAAGACAGGGACGTTGACTTCCGGAAAGCCGGTGCTGACCGACGTAGTGCCGTTGAATGGTTACAGCGAGGAGGACCTTATCGCGCGTGCCGCCGGCGCCGAGAGCCTCAGCGAGCACCCGATTGCGCAGGCTATCGTCGAACGGGCGCAGGAGATGGACCTGGCCTATACCTCGCCGGAGGACTTTCGCGGCATTGCCGGTCATGGAGTCCAGGCCATCTATAGGAACGGCGTCAGCCAGGAGATGGTCTACATTGGCAATGACAAGCTGTTCATGAGCGAGGCGATGGACCTTTCGCCATCGACCCGCGAGCTGGGCAAACGCTTGCAAGAGGAGGGAAAGACGGCCATTCTAGTGGTTCGCCGCCGCATCGAACTGGAGGAAAAAGTCGCGGAGTTTGCAGTAGGGGCAGCAGCCTTGCCCTACGGACCGGATAACGCCGAGGTAACTGGCCGCGATTGGGAGGCGGTTGGATTCCTGGCAGTGGCGGATACGGTGCGGTCCAATGCAACTGAAACTATAGCCGCTCTGAAGGAGTTGGGTATCACGCGCATGGCTATGGTAACGGGCGACAACCACGACGTGGCTGCGGCTGTTGCCGAGGAGGTCGGCCTGGAAGAGACCTACGCAGAACTGTTGCCTGAGGAAAAAGTCGAAATCGTAGAAAAACTGGCGAAGGCAGGTTCGGTCGCAATGATAGGGGACGGGGTGAATGATGCGCCGGCAATGGCAGCCTCCGACCTCGGCATTGCGATGGGGGGCGCTGGCACTGATGTCGCCTTGGAGACCGCCGATGTCGTACTCATGTCCGATGATCTCAGCAAGCTTTCCTTCATGCTTCGTCTCAGCCGGCAGGCAGGTGAGATTGTTCGCCAGAATTTGTATTTTTCGGTTGGCGTGATTCTAGTGCTGGTTGTTCTGACCGTAATCGTGCCATTCCTTGTGCCAGATTTTCGGCTGCCACTACCGGTTGGTGTGCTTGGGCACGAAGGCAGCACGCTCATCGTTGTTATCAATGGTCTGAGGATGCTTGCGTTGAAATCAGAACAGCAGTGAAGTTGACGGCCGTTCCCCCGCAGTCGTCAGCTAACTGTAGTCGGGGTAGGCCGCCGGCAGAGATGTTCTAATCGCCAGCACGAGACACCAGAAGCAGTAGGCCGCAAAAGCGATCATCAGGGGGATTGATTCGGGAAGCAGCAGGGGTGAGGGGAGGGCGAGGATTCCGGCGACGGCGCCGGACGCCATCCATTTGCCAGGGAGCTTGCCGAGGATGGCCAAATCGACGCAAATCCAGGCTGTCAGGCCGCCCCCCATTGCCAGCCCGGCTTCCAATATCGTCATCCCGAACTGATCGATGAGGGCGCGCCAAATGGCGAGCGTTGCAGTTGGATCAGTGCCGCCGTTTCCTATTTCTGCCAGCCCAAATCGATTCATGCTGACAAGAATGCCGAGTATCAAGAGTGTCGCCGAGATGGCGAGCAGACCTGACTGAATGATGCTGCTGATGCGGTGGACCGGTGAATAGCTGTGCATCAGGGCTGCCAGAAAGATCATCCACGCGAGAATGGCCAGTAGCCAGAGCCATCCGCCAAGTCCCCACAGCAAGAGACTCTCTTTGGCAATCTGCTCTTGCTGCAGTTCCTCGACAGACCGCAAGTAGAGCGGCCGTATAACGAGTAACATGTAGATGCCGGCGGCGAGTGCAGTGGCCCCGGCGAATCTTGCCGCGCGAATCACCTTCATGGGGTTGCCTTGTAGGATGGATTTGCGGGGGAGGGTGGATTGTCCAAGCCGTCAACGGACGATTCGGCTTCGTTGGATGCGGCGCCGTCATCTGTCCCAGACGACTGTCGTAGCCGGAAGATGAAATCTGCGGATTTGAGCCGGCGTTCCAGCACGGTCACAAGGTAGCGTTGCTGTACACTCTCGACCGCCAGAGCGGTGGACTGTCCCAAGCGGAGCTCGCGCAAAGACTCCCACTGCGTGCGGGCAAGGTGACGCAGGATTTTGAGTGTCTGGGCCGTAATTGGCTCGGCGCCTTTCTGGGCGCGGCCGCAATCGGGACAGAAGACGCCGCCGGCGTGCAGGTGCAGGAAGTTCAGCACCGGGCGAAGGTCTTCGCCGCAGCCCAGGCATGCAAACAGTTCGGGCTGGAAACCCATTTGAAAGAGTAGATGCAATTCGAACCAGCGCAGGAGCAGGTCGTGTTGGGGAGCAGATTCCGGAAGGGCGTTCAGTTCTCTCAGGCACAGGAGGAGCAGTTCCCACAAGGCTTCGTTTTCATCGTCTTCGGCGGTGAATGCGTCGACAAGCTCGCAGATATAGGCCGCCCGGCTGATGCCGTCGAGATTGGTACGGAGGTTCAGGAAGCTCTCGACTGTGACGGTTTCGGTGACGATGTCCCATGTGCGGGCCTGGGCGACGAGGAGATTGGCGTGGCTGAAGAGCTCCAGGTGCCCTGCCTTGCGACTCGTCGTCTTGCGGGCACCTTTGGCGATGAGGACGCGCTTTCCCAGGCGCGGCGTAAAAACCGTCAGGATCCTGTCAGCGTCGCTGTAGCTCCTGCGCCGCAGAATCACGGCTCTTGTCCGGTAGGTATGACTGCGATTTACCACTGAAGTATCCCAAGTGACATTGACATTCTTGTTGGCGCTTGTCCTGTCCGGGAGATCCCGCGGGGGGAAGGGCCGCTTTACTGTTGGAATGAGATAGAGTTACTGAAGGATGGCTTCAGAGACAGAATGAAGGCTCCAGCAGTACAGTAGGCTGGAGAGGGGCAATTTGTCAACTCAGTTAGCCGGGTCTGGAACCTGAAAGGGAGTTGGAGTTTCCTGCCTTACTGCCTGTTTTCGGCTTCGGTGGCAAGTTGGTCGAGTTGCTCAGGTGTTCCGAGTGCGATCATGGTGTCGCCCGCGCGTAACGCAAATTCTACGCCGGGGTTGACGAAGATTTCGCCGTCAGGCCGTCGCACAGCCAGGATGTTGGCGCCCAGCCTTCTTCGAATCTCGGTGTCTTCGATGGTCACGTCTCGCAGCGAAGACCGCTCGCTGACGGCGATGTCTTCGATCAGAATGTCGACTTCGCCGCGGTGCATTACTACGTCCATAAACTCCAGGATATTTGGATGAATCAGCTGTCGTGCCATGCGCCGCCCGCTGGTAACGTAGGGATTTATGACATGGTCTACACCTGCGATCTGAAGTTTGCGTTCGCTTTCAAGGCTATTGGCGCGTGAAATGACGGTCAGGTTTGGGCTGAGGGCGCGGGCCGTTAACGCCACATAGACATTGTCCGAGTCGTTGGGCAAGCAGCAGCAGATGCCGGCGGCGTGTGTGATGCCGGCTTGAATCAGGGCGGCGTCGTGAGTGGCGTTTCCTTCCACAGGAATCACGCCCACGTTTTCCAACTCAGGCCCAAGGTTTGCCAGAATCTCGACTACGACCAACTGAACGTTGTTGGCCAGAAGTTCGCTTACGACGTGCTCGCCGACTCGGCCGTACCCGCAGACGATGAAATGGCCTCTCAGTTTATCGATCCGTTTCTGCATTCGTCTTCTCCAAAAAAGGCTGCGGAATTCCCCTGCGACTATGATGTCGGCCAATGTGCTGAAAGCATACGCGGTTGTGCTGACCCCCATTACTATCAAGGCCCCGGTGAAAACGCGGCCAATGGGGGAAAGTGGACGAATCTCGCCGAATCCGACCGTGCTGATTGTAATGACCGTCATGTAAATGCTGTCAGTCCACGACCAGCCCTCGATCAGAATGTACCCCACACAGCCCAGCGTGAGCAGGAGGATATAGAGCCCAGCAACGAAAATGATGTGACGGAAAAACTTTGGGCCTGTAATCGTCAAGACCGCGTTCCTCCAGGAACCGGGTGGTCCAGGGGCGTGACAGAAGGTGTAGCTTCCAAGCTACCGTATTGTGGCTTGAAAGGCGCCAGTGCAAATATGTGGAATCTGGATTTCAGAGGAGGTCCAATTGTGAGAGTCCTCCTGGGCAATATACTAAGCCTGGCACTACGAAACTTCCTTGACGAGTACAGGAACAGCGCGGCCGCGCTTGCGAAACTTGAGCGATTCGTAAAGTTTCTGCGAAGGCCGGTTACTTTCCTGCGTGTTCAGAAAGACACGGTCAATGCCAAGTTGTTGCGCATAACAGAGGCTGGCAACCAACAACTGCCGGCCAATGCCAAGAGACTGTGCTTGCGGGTGAACTGCCAGCCTCACAAGTTGGGCTGAATCGTGACCGTTCGGAAAATCGTCTGAATTGAGGCGAAGGGCCGAGTAGCCAACAGTCTGCGTTGTTAGTTCCGCGATTTCGAATCGGCAGTCGCGTTGGAGAGTCTGCAGGTCGGCAGCTCCCATGTGCCACATGGGTTCAAAGGCGGCGGCGTCCAGGCGAGCCAGCGGCGGCAGGTCGCTCGGTTGCGCCAGCCGTAAGGCGGCTGGTTGGAGTAAAGGTTGGATGGAGCGAGACCTACGTTCGTAGAAACGGACTGCGTCGCTCTGGTCGAAGCCGGCCTCTCTTAGGCTGGCCTGGAGCCAGCCTTGCCCGGTCATGGCGAAGAAGAGATAGCCGTGGGAATTTGCGGGCAGTTGCCGGCGTGCATACTCAAAGAGGGCCCTGAACTGCAAGCGGGCAGCCGCCCCACCAGAGGACAATGCGGCGGAACGCAGCGACACCTTGGTCGGGGCAGAGAAACGAAGGGCTCCAGAGCGCGGCGCCGAATCCAGAGAGACAAAACCTCTCAGTCTGTCGGATTGCTGATCCATCAAGACTGCGATCGTTCCCTTGAGCAGGTCAAGTTCTTCGGCACTGCCCAGGTCGTCGTAAAAGTAACTGCGCAGGCTGCTGGAATGCAGGCGGTGCAGCTCCGGCAGGTCTTCCACCCGGCCAGAGCGAATCGATGAGAGATTCATCTGGGCAAATCGAGCGCTTTGCGATCTCCGTAGACGGTTTGGTAATAGTCCTGGAATTCTCCATCGCGAATCGGTTGCCACCACCAACTATTCTCCCGATACCAGCGGGCGGTGGCGCGAATCGCTTCCTCAGGCGTGTGGTCCGGCTCCCATCCCAATGCCATTATTTTGGCAACGTCCAGGCTGTAACGCCGGTCGTGGCCGAGGCGATCTTCGACATGCTGAATGAGACTGCGGGGCCTCCCGAGCTCGTCCAGCAGGATTTCCACCATCGCCAGGTTCGTCATTTCGGAGCCGGTCCCGACATTGTAGGCTTCGCCAATGCGGCCGCGCCGCAGGATCAGGTGAATGGCAGCGCAGTGGTCGGTGACGTACTGATAGTCTCGCATCTGCTGTCCGTCGCCATAGACGGGCAGCTGCATGGAAGCGAGCGCGTTGGTGATGAACAGTGGAACAACCTTTTCGGGATACTGGTAGGGGCCTATGTTGTTGGCGCCGCGACTGATCGTAACCGGTAGGCCGTATGTGATGTTGTAGGCGTTGACAAATAGTTCGGCGCTTGCCTTGCTGGCGGAGTAGGGGCTGCGCGGGTCGAGGCCGTCGCCCTCCACCGAACGGCGTTGGCCTTCGATATGTCCGTACACCTCGTCAGTGCTGATCTGGTGGAAGCGCAGGTTTCCGAACTTGCGGGCCGCTTCCAGGAGTACATAGGTACCATAAACGTCGGTCTTTACGAAGGCGTCCGGATCGAGGATGGACCGGTCCACGTGCGTCTCAGCCGCGAAGTTGATGATTGTATCGATATCAGATGCAGTTACCGTTTCCTCGACCTTGGCAGCGTCGCAGATGTCGCCCTGAATAAAGTGGTAACGCCGGCCGTAGCTTTCCTTGAGGTTGGCCAGGTTTTCGAGACGCCCGGCATAGGTCAACTTATCGTAGACAGTAACCTGCACATCCGGTTCGTTTTTCAAGATGTAGCGGACAAAATTGCAGCCGATGAAGCCTGCGCCGCCCGTTACCAGAATGTTTTCCATAGGTGCCTTTCAAGATGGGACTATTGACGAAAACGCCGCCGCTGGCTTTCCCAAGTGCGCCGCAAACGCCTTACCCGGCCGGGCTGGCGGCTGGCCGGCAGAGGGAACTCTATGCCTAGCGTCAGGGTCGGGAGTTGGCGCAGTGTCGGTAGCAGGCAGTGGTCGATTCCGGGCGGTGGGGGACAGCGCCAGGCCCACTGCCAGTGCGACTTTTCTTCGCCGCCCGCGGTGGCGGCCAGAAAACTGATATCATTCCAGAGTGCTTGCCGCGCCCCGTCGGTGACGGCCATCAACTTATCCCAGTAGGCGCGCATTTTGGGCTGTTCGAATTCAAGAAAGTGCGTGGTAAAGCTGGAATTGTCTTCGTTTGAGTTGGCAGGCGGCTGGGCGGTCTGGTAGGCCGGGAAAAACTCGTGCGCCCAGTACTGTTCGGCGCGTTGAAAGGAAGGAAGCAGGAGGTCGGCGTAGAAGGTGACGTTGACGGTGCTGACCCTCTCCTCGACGTGGACGAGTCGGGAGACATGCTCCGGCCACAGGTCGAAAAAAGCGGGGATGTCAAACTCCTTCCATTCACCGTAGGCTCTTGCCATACGCCGCAAGCGGTCGGCCACCTGGGCCACAGTGGTCACAGCAGTTTGAATTTCTTTGGCGCCCAGGTGATTTTGAACCGAATAGGCGGGTGACAGCGAACGGATGTTGAAGACCTGCGTGTAGGAGGCCGGAAGTGCGCATCTGTCGATCTGGCGCATCCTTGCTGCCAGGGCGGGCACGCTGCGGACAGCCACTTCACCGCTCGTGGTTTGGGAACCATTGTGCCCTGCTAAAGCGACCGACCCGTCATTCATCTGGATAGCGACTCCGAGAACTCATCGTTCAAGAGCTGCAGAAGATATTGGCCATAGCGATTTGTGTGCAGGGCTTCGGCCAAACTACGGAAATGGTCGCGACTGATATAGCCGCGTCTGAGAGCGATTTCCTCCGGGCAGGAGATCATCATGCCCTGTCTTTCCTGCAACGCGTGCACAAAGTTGCCGGCCTGGAGCAAAGATTCATGGGTGCCGGCATCCAACCAGGCAAAACCCCGACCCAGGACTTCAACTTGCATCTCCCCCCGCTCCAAATAGTCGTTGTTTATGTCTGTTATCTCGACTTCGCCTCTTGCCGAAGGCGTTAGATTACGGGCCACGTCCAGGACGCGACTGTCATAGAAGTAAACACCGGGCACGGCAAAGTTGGAGCGGGGCGTCTGCGGTTTTTCTTCTATGCTCAGTGCCTTGCCGGAACTGTCGAACTCGACAACGCCGTAGCGACGGGGGTCGGCGACGGGATAGGCGAAAACAAGGGCGCCGCGCTGCAAAGTAGCTGCTCTCTGCAGGATTTCCGGCAAGCCGTGACCGTAAAATATGTTGTCCCCCAACGCCAGACATACCGGTGAGTCGCCAACGAATTCACTGCCGACGACAAAGGCGTCGGCGATGCCGCGCGGCTGACTCTGTTCGGCGTAGGTGAACGCAATGCCCCACTGGCTGCCGTCGCGGAGCAGTTCCTGGTAGAGAGGCAGCGCGGTTGGCGTGCTGATGATGAGGATGTCCCGTATTCCCGCCAACATCAGCATTGACAGGGGGTAATAGATCATGGGTTTATCGTAAACTGGCAGAATCTGTTTGCTGAGACTGGTAGTAAGGGGATAGAGCCGAGTACCATGTCCACCAGCCAGAAGGATGCCTTTCATCGCATTCATCCGGGAACTGGTTGGCAGGCCGGGAGGCTAATAGTTGGGTATGTCACAGGTCACCGTCCGTGTTTCATTGCCGTAGCAGTTCATTGTCCATAGCCGCTGACAACCATCGCGTCTTCCGCATCCAGCAGCACAGCGCCGACGATATTCGTCTGAACTTTTTCCAGTACACCCTTGGCTCGCTCGGCCTGCTCTCGCTTCGTCTTACCGGCGGTGACGGCAAGGAGTGTGCCGTCGACCTGGCTGGCCCAGAGAGCGGCGTCGGTTACGGCCAGAACAGGCGGTGCGTCGACGAGCACATATTCTGCTTCGGCGGCCAGGACCTGGAGCAATTCGGCCAGCCGCTTGGAACTGAGGAGGGCGACTGGGTTGGGTGGCAGCGGCCCGGCAGCCAGCAACCGCAAGTTGGGAATCTGAGTCTCGGTCAGCACCGGCTCTCCGCCGTTTCGCAACCAGTCAGTCAAGCCTACATCGCCATTCACCTTGAAGATTTCATGCTGAAGGGGCCGGCGTAGATCGCCGTCGACAACAACGATGCGGTCGCCGGCGTCAGCCATAACAACGGCAAGATTGGCCAGCGCCTCGCTTTTCATTGTTTCGGTATCGGGGCAGGTGATCAGCAGGGAATGCAGAGTCTTGTCCAGACTTGAAAACTCGATATTTGTGCGCAGGCTTTGGTATGCTTCCGCGGCCGGACTGCGGGGAGCGGTCAATGTAACCAGAGATAGGGACATCTACGATTCCTTTGTAAATAACGCAGGGCAAGTGCCGAAGTCAGGCGATTCAATTCCGCTAGCCGCTGACTGCCGGCGACGGTACGCCCTTTCGCATCTCAATTGCAGAGTTTGAATCGGAATCCGAAACTGGGATAGCGCCGAGAACTGTCAGGCCAAGCGTTCGTTCCACCGAATCCGGCGTTCGCAGAAAGCCGCTTTCGATCCAGATCAAGAGCAGGATCAAACCAACGCCGAACAAGAAACCGAGTACGCTTCCCGCCAAGGCATTTATTACGGGCTGGGGTTGATAGCGTGCGGCCTCGATTTCCCTGCTGACGATCTTGACTTCGATGCGATCACGCTTGTCCTGCTGTGCGTAGTAGGCGGTGCGTTCATCGGCGAAATAGTCGGCAAGGGTCAAAGCCATGATTTCGGCAACTATCTTGTCACGGGAACGGGCTTCGATTTCGATCGTGAAGGTCGAGGAGTCTACGGCAACTTCGGTCAAACGCAGGAACTCGCTCGGATGCATGTCAAGTTGCGCACGGTCGATCACCTCCTGGGCTACCTCGAAGGTTCGCAGATTGAGCACGAAGTTTCGCATCAGCTCTTTAGCTGAATTGCCCAATCCCCAGTCCGGCCGGGCGGGAACGGTGCTGACTTGCACGGTCGCTCTATACATTTCCACCTGAAAGGTGCTGATTCCGTAGGAAAGTAAGCCGGCCAGCACGATTGCCGCGATGACGATCCAGCCGAATCGTTTCACTACTCCGCCATATTCCTGTATCACTGAATCCTCCAAGTTGCAGCGTTGAACGCCCGAGGGGCTGATGCAACGATTCAAACCGTGGCAGAAGTGCCACATTCATCAATAAATCTATCTGTTTCTGCGCGGCCTGGGAATTGCGACAAGGGTGGGAAGGCCCATCTCTTCCAATTCCTCGCGTCGACGTACGGTATCGTCAAGGTATTCCAACAGGAAGGCAATGACAAACCCGGCGGCCAGCGCCAGCAGAATTCTCAACGGCCATTCGACCCGGTCTCGAGTGCTCGGGCCCACGGGAAACACGGTTGGCGAATCCAGTACGTGGACGCCGGCGCCCTCTGTTCCCAACTGGGCAAAATATGAGACAGCGTTCTCCTCCAGCTCGGCAATTGCGGCATCAGCGATGGCCTGCAAGGCATCCCTATCGTGCCAGTTGAAAGAGAGCCGGATGATGCGGTGCTGTTTGCCGGTGTTCGCGCTTGCCCTGATCATTCCGGCTGGGATGGCTATATCCTTCTCGGCAAGACGGGCGTTTACGGCATTGGCGAACAGTTCGGCGGCGAGCACTTCGGTAAAGTCGTCAACGAGGTATTCGCTGGTCATCCAGGCATAGTAACGCGGGTCGTACTGGGCAGTATCGACGCCTTCCAGGGGCATGACGCCGACCAGGAGGCGCATGGTAACGCTGTACGAAGGGGCAGGCGGTACCCAAGGGCGCAACTGTACCGCACTAAACAAGGCTACCAGGACGGGCAAGAGAACCGGCGCCGCCCAGCGCCTCCTCAGAATCGTCCAGTATTCACGCAGTTCCATGGCCGGTTGGCTACCCTTCTTCGTCGGTCATCAGATTGGCAACCGTGACGCCGTCGTCACCTTCGCCAAGTACGCCAGGGCGGAATTTGCTGACCAGAGGATGGCCTTTCAAGGCAGTGCGCACGGCGTCTCGCATCGCCCCGGTCCCTTTGCCATGGATAATACGCACCCAGGGGACGTTTTCGAGGTAGGCGTCGTCGAGGTAGCCTTCAAGCCGCTGCAAGCCCGCGTCCACCCTTTCTCCTCTGAGATCCAGCTCTGTCTGCGAAGTCGACGCGGCCGCGCTTGATTGCGATTTTTTCTGCACGCGTACGACAGGTTGCGGTGTCTGCTCTGGCTCTGACTGGGCTTTGCTGCGTAGCTCCAGTCGTCGAAGGGGCAATTTGAGTCGAAAATTGCCTACCTGAACTTCGGCCTCATTGGGGACGCCATTGCGGAAATCGATGCCGATCACCTCGCCGGTGGCCTGAAGGTTGGGTACGAATACCCTGTCTCCCTTTTCAATGGCTCCGGGAATCCGGGAACTCGTCGAGCCTGGTGTTGTGACCTCCTGGTCGACCAGTCCATCAGTGTCCGATTCGCGGCGGCCGATGGTCTGCGCGGCATTCTGCATGAACTGTGAATGTACGTCTTGGTTGTCGATGCCGCCTTTGGCCATGCGCCGCCGGAAACCGTCAATCTCGCGCCTGATTTCCGCCAGTTCATTCTGCATGGTTGTACGCGTTTCGGCCACGACTTTGCGGCGGGCTTCTTCGATGCTTGCCAGCTGGTAACGCAGGTCCTCCTCGATGACATGGGCGCTGCGCTCCCTGTCCTTGGCGTCACCGAGTACGCGCCTCGCCTCCTGGCGGGCGCGCCTCACATCCTCGAGCATAGCCTCGACTTCGAGGGACTCCGGCCGCGAGATTTTTTCGGCGTCATCAACGATGACCGGGTTGAGCCCGAGTCGGCGAGCGATGGTCAAGGCGTTGGAGCGGCCCGGCAGGCCGATACTTAGCTCGAAAGTAGGGCTGAGATTCTCGACGTCGAATTCAACGGATGCGTTGCGAACGCCGGCGGTGTTGTGGGCATACAGTTTCAGGTCGCTGTAATGGGTCGTGGCGAGCGTGGTAATGCCTCGATCGCGCAGGTTTTCGAGCAGTGCCGCAGCGAGGGCGGAGCCTTCGTCGGGATCGGTTCCGGCGCCCAGTTCATCAAGCAGGACGAGGCTTTGCGGGTCGGCCTCTTCCAGGATGTTGATGATATTGGTCATGTGGCTGGAGAAAGTGCTCAAGTTCTGTTCGATGGACTGTTCGTCGCCAATATCGGCGTAGACGCCCTCGAATACGGAGAGTGTACTGCCCTCGTCAACGGGGATCATCATGCCCGACTGGGCCATCAGGGTTAGAAGGCCGACGGTCTTCAGGGTGACGGTCTTGCCGCCTGTGTTGGGGCCCGTAACCACAAGAATGTAACATTCGTTGTCGAAATAGACATCGATGGGAACGACGGAATCCGGTTCAAGTATGGGGTGCCGGGCCTGGCGGAAGTTCAGAACGGAACCCGGATGCTGGATGGTGCGCTCTTCTTTGGTATCCTCGTCGATTCCGGCGAATATTTCGGCCCGCTTCTGTTGAAAGGAGACGATATCGGGCGCGGTAGCCTCCATCTCAATCGCATACTTGGCCTTGGCAAAAGTGAAGTCGAGTTGCGACAGAATCTGTACGTTGCGGTTGATGTAGGGTCCCTCATCGGCGACAAGATCGGAGAGCTCGGAGAGGATGCGCCGGACCTCCTTCTCTTCATCCAACTCCAATTCGCGGACGGCGTTGTTCTGTTCGACCACGGCAATGGGTTCGATAAAGAAGGTCGCGCCGCTGGCCGACTGGTCGTGCACGATGCCCTGCACCTGTCCTTTGTATTCCGAGCGCACTGGAATGACGTAGCGGCCCTGGCGCTGGGTGACGATCGATTCCTGCAGGTAAGGGACGACATCGGTGCTCTGCACGAGCCGGTCCAAAGTGCTGAGGAGCCTGTCCTGGGCCACCCGTAATTGGGCACGGATTCGCCCCAATTCGTTGGATGCGCTATCTACAACCTCGGCGCGGTCGTTAATACAGCGGCTTATTTCGCCGATGACATGCTCACATGGTTCGATGGAAAATGCGATGTCTGCGAGACGTGGAAACTGACGGTTGAGCCGGGTCAATGTATTGCGAAGCGTGCGGGCGCGCATGAGGGTGGTACGAACTTCGACCAGTTCGGTCGGAATCAGAATGCTGCCGCGCTCGGACTTAGCGATAAAGGCGCGTACGTCGTAAACGCCTCCGAAGTAGATGTCGGTCTTCTGTTCGAGCAACCGGCAGGCTTCGCTGGTCTGCTCCATCCAGTCACTGATAGTTCGCAGGTCGTCGCTGGGCAGCAGCGAGGTTGCCAACTCGGCGCCGCCGTCGAAGGCACAAAACGTGGCCAGCGTCTTCAGAATCTTGTCGTATTCCAGAATGCGAATCGTGTGCGGATTCATCGGCAACCTTTGTATACAAGGTGGAACAATCTGCCGCGATCATATCACAGCGCGCGCAGGGAAACCAAAGCAAGGTCGAAAAGCCAATTACAGTGGCTGCGACCGGCTGCGGAGGTCTAACCTTTTCGACGATTGCCAAGCGTCAGTATTGGTAGCCCAGGCGCCGCAGGAGATTCTCTTTGCGGCGCCACTTCTGCAGCACTTTTACCCACAGTTCCAGGTAGACCTTTGTACCGACCATTTCTTCGATTTCAGGTCGAGCCTCCTGCCCGATTTTCTTGATCATGGAGCCGCCGTTTCCAAGCACGATGCCCTTCTGGCTGTGTCGTTCCACATATACCGTGGCGGCGATGTGCGTCATCTCCGGGCCGCGCTCGTTCCATTCGGTTACCACGACGGCCAGGCTGTGCGGAATCTCCTGCCGCAGGAGAAGGAGGGCCTTTTCGCGCACGATTTCTGCGGCTATGAAGCGCATTGAAAGGTCGGTGACCTGCTCGCTTGGGTAGTAGAGAGGGCCTGGAGGCAGCAGCTCGGCAAGGGCGGCGAGCAGCGCGTCCACACCCTCGCCGGAGGTTGCGCTGAGAGGCAGAACAGGTATGGCATCCTGTCCGCTTTTTGCGCTGGTAAGCCAGTTGAGAAGCGCCCCGTACTCGATCTGCCTGTTGAAGAGATCTGCGCCTTGCAATGCGTCGATCTTGTTTGCGGCCATCATCAGGAATGGCAGGCCGCCGGCAGCTGCGTGCAGTTCAGCAAGACGTTCCGAGATATAGATGTCGTCAACCGTGGGCGGCGTCGTGATGTCCACCAGCCAGAGGATAACATCAGCGTCACTGGTGATCGCCTGTTCGGCCACATTTACCATATGTTTGCCGAGCTTGTTGCGGGGCTGGTGGATGCCTGGCGTGTCGAGGAAGATATACTGCGCGTCTTCATCGGTGCGAATTCCCATGATCTGGTCGCGGGTTGTCTGCGGCTTGTCGCTCGTGATCGCGATCTTTTGCCCGAGCACAAGATTTAGCAGGGTCGACTTACCTACATTGGGCCGGCCAATAACGGCGACGAAACCGCTGTGAACCTTCTCGGAGAGAATGTCAATCTCGACTTGAGATTCCGCTTCGGGCATGCTGGCTGTTCTCCTTGTCGCGTTGCGGCAGTTGTGGTTGCAAGTCCGGGCCCGTCAGTTGCGGGCGAATTATAGCATACGGGTCTGGGCGCGGAACAGAAATCGTGACGTGATGGCAGGATTGTGCGCCAGGGAGCAGGCCTTACTTTTCGCAGCCATTCGGCCGGCGCCTTTGAGAATGAAGACGGCAGCGAGAGTTTCTTGTTTGGAAATGCAAGAGGCGAGGAAAGCCCAGAAGTAGGGCAGTGGACATGCGAGTGGAGAAGAGAAGGAGTGTGTGGATCGGACAGGACTCGAACCTGTAACCCAGGAGTTATGAGCTCCTTGCTCTGCCATTGAGCTACCGATCCAACCTTGGCAGGGATGCCTGAGAGCGGGTAGCGGGGATCGAACCCGCATCGTCGGCTTGGAAGGCCGGCGCTCTACCATTGAGCTATACCCGCAAGTCGGGGAGAGAGGATTTGAACCTCCGACCCCAGCGTCCCAAACGCTGTGCGCTGCCAGGCTGCGCTACTCCCCGTATTTGCACCGTACAATTATAGCCTTAAGCGGCCATTTGGACAATTCCGGTGGAGTGTAGGGTTCAGTGAGAAAAACAGGGCGAGCGCAAGAAGGGTCCAGGACCCGCTGGTCCAACGGATAGAGAGGAGTGAACCGGATGGGCCAAGAGGCGGTGCAGCAGCCTTTTAATCGAGAAGAACCTAACCAACGTTCGCGTTACGACACTGGGCGGCCAACTCATCACGTCTACCACGCAGCTCGAGCCAGTCAAGTACGGCTATGGCGCTGGTAAATTCGGATGCGGCCGCACACCACTCTTCTTCGCCGGCGAGACTCTCGCCTTGTTGGACGTGCGCCCTCTGCAAGAGGAAACGCACGTCGCGGTATTCCGGATCAATCTGGTAGAGATCTTCAAGGAGGAGGATCACTTGCGCCCAATCGGCGCCCCAATAGGTTTTGACGTCCACGTACTGGGCCGTCATGTGGCGCTCCTGCTGAATCAGCGGTTCGTTGGCGTTCATTTCGAGCGCTTTGTCGAACAGCTGCACCGCCTCCTCCAGGCTCCCTTCAGCAGTTACGGCTCTGGCCAGCTCGACGTAGGAGATAAACAGATTCTGATTCATCTCTTCGCTTCTGTAATCGGCTTGCATGGACTGCACTAGCGAGAATGCCTGAATTGCCTCTTGCCAACGGCCGGCGTCATACAGTTTGAGCGCCTTAGCCCACTCAAGGTCGACCGCGCTTGGCGCGGTTTCCTCGACCGGAACGGGTTCAACGGTTGAAATTGCCTCAACGGCAGGGATTGCGTTACGGGCGGCCTCGTTTTCGGGGTCGACCTGAAGAATTAACCTGTAGGCAGCCAGCGCTTCCTGAGGCTGGCCGTTTTCCAGCATGTCGGACGCACGTTGCAGCATAATTGCGACCTGTTGCCGCTTTTGGGCTTCGCCGCGCTGAAGGCCATCGCGATATCCAAGTATGACCATTACGAGGATCAGAATCAATGCCAGCCCCGAGGCGCTGGCAACGATGTACCAGAATATCGACGGCAGTTCTTTTAATGACAGGAGGGCAGTGCCGCTCTGTTCTTGCGTCTCCATAGAGTTCAGTACATTCAGCCTGCGGTTTGCCGCAGGAGATCCGCCTTGTCAGTATTTTCCCAGGGCAGGTCGATGTCGTCCCGCCCAAAGTGTCCGTAAGTTGCCGTCTGCCGGTAGATGGGGCGACGTAGATCCAGGTCGCGGATAATGGCGCCAGGACGCAGGTCGAAGTGTGCATCGATCAGTTCTTCGATTTTTGCGTCGCTGGTCTTGCCGGTGCCGAATGTTTCGACATTCACGCTGAGAGGCTGGGCGATGCCGATGGCGTAGGCGAGCTGGATTTCACACCGGTCTGCCAAGCCCGCCGCGACGATGTTTTTTGCTACCCAGCGGGCGGCGTAGGCACCGCTGCGGTCGACTTTAGTGCAGTCTTTACCGCTGAACGCGCCGCCACCGTGTCGACCCATACCGCCGTAGGTATCGACGATGATTTTGCGCCCGGTCAGGCCGGCGTCTCCCATCGGCCCACCGACAACGAAGCGGCCGGTTGGATTTACGTAGATGAGCAGGTCGTCGTCCACCATTTCGGCGGGAAGCGTAGGACTGATGCAATGTTCGATAATCTGCCGCCTGATATCGTCGGCGCAGATTTCGGCCGAGTGCTGTGTGCTGATCAGGACCGTGTGGATGCGTTTAGGCTTGCCGCGGCTGTATTCGACTGTGACTTGCGACTTGCCGTCCGGGCCCAGCCAGGGAAGTGTATCTGACTTGCGAAGTTCGGCCAGACATCGACTAAGATTGTGGGCCAGATAGATCGGCAGAGGCATCAGAGAGTCGGTTTCATTGCAGGCAAAGCCGAACATCATTCCCTGGTCGCCGGCGCCGACCGATTCAATCTCGTCCTCTTCGCTGTCCATGGCGTCGGATTTGAATTCCTGTGCTCTGTCGACGCCAAGGGCAATATCGGGCGACTGCGAAGCGATGGCGACCTGTACGCCGCAAGTCTCGCCGTCAAACCCTTTGTCGCTGTTATCGAAACCGATATCCTTGACGACGGACCGGACCAGTTCATCATAGTTCAGGGAAGCCGAGGTTGTAATTTCACCGAGGAGAATTACAAAGCCAGTCTTTACGGCCGTCTCACAAGCAATGCGGGCATGGGGATCCTGTTCCATAATGGCATCCACCACGGCGTCGCTGATCTGGTCGCACATCTTGTCGGGGTGCCCCTCCGTTACCGATTCGCTGGTAAATAGGAGTGAAGGCGCGGTCATAAAGGTACTGCTCATTGGCATGTCTCCTGTCTGCCGCCCTCCTGGCGGCGAGGCATAGTTCTATTCGGCTGTCCCAAGGGTCCATTCGTTCAGGTAGGCTTCCTGTTCTGGGGTCAGGGTGTCGATCTCGATTTCCATGGCTTTGAGTTTGAGGGCCGCGATCTCTCGATCGAGTGCTTCAGGCATATCGTAAACGTTGCCGGTCATTTCGTCGCTGTGCTTGAGCAGGTACTCGGCAGCCAGGGCCTGATTTGCGAAACTCATGTCCATGACGGCGCTGGGATGCCCTTCGGCTGCGGCCAGGTTGACGAGGCGGCCCTCGCCGGCAACGTAGAGGCGGCGGCCGTCTTCCAGTGTGTATTCGTCGAGGAAATCGCGGACGCGGGTTATCTTGGTAGACATTGCCTCCAGCGCTTTGAGATTGATCTCGACGTCAAAGTGCCCGCTATTGGCGAGGATGGCGCCGTCTCGCATCTGCTCCATGTGGTGGCCGTCAATAACGTGTATGTCGCCGGTGGCCGCGCAGAAGATCTGGCCCGTCCTGGCAGCCTGGGCCATCGGCATCACCTGGAAACCGTCCATAACCGCTTCAAGGGCCCGCAAGGGGTCGACCTCGGTGACGACGACGTTGGCCCCCATGCCTTTGGCGCGCATGGCGATGCCCTTGCTGCACCAGCCGTAGCCGCCAACGACGAAGGATTTACCGGCAATGAGTACGTTCGTGGCGCGAATGATGCCGTCCAAGGTGCTCTGGCCGGTGCCGTAGCGGTTATCAAAGAAGTGCTTGGTCATGGCGTCGTTGACCGCGATAACAGGGAAGGCCAGTTTGCCGTCGGCGGCCATTGCTTTGAGGCGGATGACGCCTGTGGTGGTCTCTTCGGTGCCGCCCACGACATTTTCGAGCAGATTGCCGCGTTGCGTGTGGAGCATTGCGACCAGGTCCATGCCGTCGTCCATGGTCAGATGGGGTTTGGTATCAAGGACGGCATTTATGTGCTCGTTATACTGCCTATTTGATTCACCCTTGATGGCGTAGACGGGCATCTCGTAGTAGGTGACGAGCGCGGCGGCGATATCGTCCTGCGTACTCAGTGGATTGCTGGCGCAGAGCGCTACTTCGGCGCCGCCGGCGATGAGGATGCGCATCAGGTTGGCGGTTTCGCTGGTGACATGCATGGCCGCGGCCATGCGGACGCCAGCGAAGGGGCGTTCACGGAGGTATCGTTCTTCCAGCAGGTCGAGCACGGGCATCTCTTTTGCGGCCCATTGCATGCGGAAGCGGCCGCGTTCGGCCAGGGTGATGTCAGCTATGTCGTAGTTTTTCTGTTGAACAGCGGTGGTCATCTGTAGGAATACTCCTTGCAAGTCGTGGTAGCAATGTAGGGTAGGCAATCGAAAGTTATGGGTGAAGGCATTTTCCCTCACGCATTGGTATTCGTTTCCTAACCCCTCTTGGCAACACCCTCAACAAACAGGCAGTGCCTGGCAAATCCTAGCTTCTCATATATGGATTGGGCAACCAAATTTTGCTTGCTTACATTTAATACAATGAAATTGTAACCATCGGCTTGCAGTGCTTGCGTGATTCGTGCGGTTACTGCCGTGCCGAATCCGCGGCCGCGGCAATCGGGTCGGGAGTAAATGTTGCCGATGGCGGCGACGCCTTGAGCAAGGATGCAGTCAATCGAGTCGGATTTCTGACGGTGGCTCTTCTGTAGGCCTGGCGATGTCGCGTTTTTCCGGCGGTAGGCGATATGCGTGCCTCCGGCGGCAGCCAGGTGACCGCGTCTGTCTTCAATGCCGAAGAAAAAGCCGTCGTGCAGCTGGCTGGTGATGAATGCATCAGGCGCAAATTCACCTCCGTGCTGGTACAAGGACTGCAGCCTGAGCTCGTCAGCAGTTGAAAGGGTGACGGTTGGTACTGTTGGTTCAGGCACTTGCTGACCTGGCGCAAGGGCCATGCGCAGCATTTCGTGCCGTTCGACGCGCGCATAGTGTTGTTGTACCGCTGGAATATGCGACTCTCTGACGCTCAGAAATATCTCCTTAGGCAACGCGGCATCGTTCAGGGCGGCTGCCACTCCTTCCGAAGAACCGGCGGTAAGCAGAATCGGCGGCTCGAGGCCGGTGAAGAGGAGCGCAAGTCCGCTGGCGTCAGGCGCGACAGTCCATCTGCAGAAGGGCGCCAGGTCTGGACGCAGGTCAGCGATGGCATAGGCAGCCCAGACGGGATCCTGTGCCAGGATGCCTTTCACCGCCATGTTGATGTCGGTGCTGTCCCGCATTTCAGGCCGGTTCTCCCCAGAGAAGCTCCTCATCGAAGGTCTGCTGATAGCGGAGCGCAAACTCATCCAGTGTAAAGCTGTGGTTAGTCGTCCCGATCTGTTCCAGGACATAGGTGGCACACATGGCGCCGACGCGGCCGCATACGTCGACCGGCAGTCCGGCGCAGTGGGCGGCGAAGAAGGCGCCGCGGTAGGCGTCGCCAACGCCGGTAGGCTCGGCCACTTTTTGGGGCGGGGCTACCGGAATGTGGAACTCTTCGCCGTCGTGGTAGATGAGACTCCCCGCCCGGCCTTCGGTAACGATAAGCGTTTCGACTTCCTGGAGAATCGTCTGCCGGGCCCAGCCGGTTTTCTCCTCGATCACGGCCATTTCGTAGTCGTTGACCATCAGCCACTTGGCGCCGGGAATGCTATGGCGAAGGTCTTCGCCGCTGAGACGAGCTGTTTGCTGGCTGGGGTCGTAGGCAAAGGGGATGCCAAGGTCTCGGCATTCGGCTGTATAGTTGAGCATGGCCTGGGGATCGTTGGGGCTGATGATAATGACGTCAGCGTCGGTCAGCCCTTGATCGGCCAGTGAGATCGTGCGGCTGTCGCTCATGGCGCCTGGATAGAAGTTGGCGATCTGGTTCTGCTCATCGTCGGTGCTGACGAAAAAGCTGGCGGTGAACTTGTGTGGAATCTCGACGACATGATCAGTGCGGATACCGTGTTCCTGCAGCCAGGCCGCATAGTCGCCGAAATCCTGGCCGACTGTTCCGAAGAGTATCGGGTCGCCACCCAGGAGTTTGAGCGAGTAGGCAATGTTGGCGGCGGTGCCTCCGCGCTGGCGAACCATTTCGTCGACAAGAAAGCTAACGCTGAGGCGAGTCAGTTTTTCGGGGATGATCTGATCGGTGAACCGGCCGGGGAAGGTCATCAGGTAGTCATAAGCGATGGAGCCGGAAACGACGATTTTCATTTAGAGTCCGTTCGTATGTCTGTTTCGATGTGTTAGTTGGCGCCGCTGACGGTCAGGCCAACCATTGTTGAAGCATCCAGCGCTGTTTCGGAAACGCCGGATGCCCTACGCTCGACCCGATAGGCGGTGGCGCCGGCGCTGGAAGATATTACGCGACGGAGTTCGGCACCGATGAAATGAAGGCCGGCGTTGTCGTCGATCCCATAGCCGGCCGCCAATTCGTTTTTCTCGATAAGGCGATGAAAGCTGGGGCGTCGATCTGTCTCACTGTCATAATGCGGCGCGCAACTGCCTGGCAGGAAACCCAGGCAGTCGAGGGATGTCAGGTTGCCGGGTATTGAATCGGTGAGGCCTTGCTCAAACCAGCAAATCGCGCCAGCGCTGACACCCGACAGGACGGTGCCCTGTTCCCAGGCCTGGCGCAGAATCCGGTCCACGCCCCATTCTCGCCAGACAGCGAGCATCGATTTTGTATTGCCACCACCCACATAGATCACATTCTGCTCCAAGAGAAAGTCTGCTATGTCGGCAGTGTGGGGTTTGAAGAGAGAAAGGTCAGACGGCTGAACGTCAAACTCCAGAAAGTGGCGGTAGAAGTTCGCAATATAGAGATCGTCTTCGCTGCTCCCTTGCGACAGAAAGCAGATTCTTGGGCGCTCGGCGGCAGCCTGGTCCAAGATATAGCGGCTTAGCGCCGAATTGTCAGCGCCGCCGGAAATGTTGTGGCCCCCGAGGGCAACGATTTGGCCAGGTCTGCTACTGTTGGCTGACAATTTCGTCTTTAGTCTATAGTGTAGATGGTGGCAGGGCAGGACGTCCGCCAATTAAAGGAAATCGCCGGCGCTTAGGAGATTCGTTATGCCTGTTCAGACGTGATCCACTTGACCGAGCTGCTTGGCGACTCGTGATTGAGCAAGCCGTCGATCAAGGCCGAAGGATCCTCTTCGATGACGAGCAACTGGTGATAGCGGAAGGGGATAAACCCCTGATCAATCTGATGTTCGAGCATCTGACGCAGTGGATCATAGAAGCCGTTAACATTGAGAAGGCCCATCGGTTTGCTGTGAATGCCGAGCTGGATCCAGGAGATAGTCTCGAACAATTCTTCCAGAGTGCCGAAGCCGCCGGGCAAGGTAATGAAGGCATCGGCCAACTCTGCCATCCGGGCCTTGCGCTGATGCATCGTTTCGACGACCTCGATGTTGCCTATTGTTTCGCCAGCTATCTCTTTTGCGGCAAGTGGACCGGGTATAATGCCGTACACTGTAGCGCCGCCTGAATGGGCTGCCCTACTGACCGCCCCCATCAGGCCAAGGTTGCCGCCGCCATAGACGAGGCCATAGCCTCTACGTGCAATCTCTGTTCCCAGAGCAGCTGCTTTCCGGGAATATTCGGCTTCAACGCCGGCGCTGGATCCGCAGTAAACGCAAATGTTATCAAATCTGTTGGTATCGTTCATGGCCAGTTATTCTCTTTCTGCGCGCTCCGCCTCGATTGCGGCGCGGCCCTTTTCTACTGCCGTGCGCAAGCTCTGTTTGAACGGGGGGTAGCAGATTCCCTCTTCAGTAACGATTCCGGTCACATAACGGTTGGGGGTGATGTCAAAGGCCGGGTTGTACACTGGAACGTTTGCAGGAGCGATCGAACGTGCGCCGATTTCAACCACCTCTTCATCGCCCCGTTCTTCGATAGGGATGTGGTCTCCGTCGGGAAGGTCCAGGTCAACAGTACTGGTTGGGGCTACGCAATAGACGGGAATTCCGTTCTCCCGCGCGACTACAGCGATCTTGTAGGTGCCAATCTTGTTAGCGACATCGCCATTGGCGGCGACGCGGTCGGCTCCGAATACGACGACATCAACCTGACCGGTGCGCATCAGGTGCCCGGCGGCATTGTCGGCGATGAGATGCATGGGCACTTCGGCTCGCATCAGCTCCCAGGCGGTCAGGCGAGCGCCCTGGAGGCGTGGACGGGTCTCGTCGACCCAGACATGGATTTGTTTGCCCTGTTCGTGGCAGGCATAGATGACGCCTAATGCGGTGCCGAAGTCTACAGTTGCGAGCGAACCGGTGTTGCAGTGATGGAGCAGATTGGCGCCATCCGGCACGACGGCGGCACCGTTGTAACCCATGCGGCGGTTTATTTGGATGTCTTCGTCAGCAAGCGCCTCGGCCTCAGCCAGCAGCGCGCTTCGCAGGTCGGCGACACTGCCCTCCATGGATGGTTTACTGGCAGCTATTTCTTCGGCCAAAGACAGGAGGCGACGGGTGGCCCAGCTCAGATTCACTGCGGTGGGACGAGCTGCGTCGAGTGTATCTTTGGCCCGGCGAAGGTCGTTGAGCAGATCGCCACTGTCGGTGGCGTCACTGACGTTGGCGGCCAGGGCCATACCGTAGGCGGCGGTGGCGCCAATGGCGGGCGCGCCCCTGACATACATTTCGCTGATGCTGCGCGCAACTTCGGCAACGGTTGCAAATTCGGCTATTACCTCCTCGCCGGGCAACAATCGTTGATCGATCATTTTTACTTTTCCGTCCTGCCAGTAGACGGTGCGCATCATGGATCTCCCTTCTGCAAAAAGAAATCCCTCCGAGAGAATCCAGAGGGTTGTTCAAGTTCAGGATGATCTCATCTTTCGAGCCTTGTTGGACTCGTCGGAATTGGCACCTGCTGAGCAAGGCTAACGGGACTGACTGAATAGGCAACGCCGGGCGCTGAACATGGACGCGATTTACGCATCGTGCCAGACGGACAGGCATACCGTCATACAGTCAGCAACCGAGAACCGGGGCTCCGGCGGGTTGCCGGGGGATCATAGGGCCGTTCCCTCCCCCCACTCTGGATAAGAGATTTCTGTTGGTAATGTGCGATGGGGAAAGGTTAGCATAGGCGGCTCTGGTATGTCAAGAGGTGTGAAAGAAAGGGGGCATCCCATAATTGGGGCTAAAGAGTCAGGTATGGAAGGCGCGGCGACGGTGGGTGGTAAAGTTTTCCGGCCTTTAGAAGGGCACGGGTGGTATGGTGTGGCTGCACAGGCTGTCAGAAACTTTCGAAGAGGTAGTGCGTACTGCATTACGATGGATCCAGGTATGATTGCCAGTGGGTCTTACGCAAGTGATGCAGCCAGAATCAGGCGCATCGTCCTGGCAGAGTCAATTCAGGAACCGTGACCACTGGCACAAAAGAGGGCACTATGGCTGCGAGCCTCAAGCTGCGCTAATGATACTGTCTATTGAAATGCCAGCATTTACGATGCTATTTGATATGGTCGTGCTATGACTGCTCCTGCACTCTCAGTGCGAGGCCTCTCCAAAAGTTACGGCAGCTTTACCGCGGTCGATGATGTTACGTTCGACGTCCATCCCGGCGAGATTTTCGGGCTGCTGGGCCCTAACGGCGCGGGCAAGACCAGCACGATTCGCATCATGATGGATATATTCAAAGCTGACGCGGGAGAGGTTGAACTGCTGGGCAGCCGGCCAGGTGAGACCAGGGAGCGCGTCGGCTATCTGCCGGAGGAGCGAGGTCTCTACAGGGACCAGAAGGTGATGGAAGTGCTGGTCTATCTGGCCCAACTCAAAGGCATGGAGGCGGCTACGGCACGAGGGCGGGCGGAGGAGTGGCTGGACAGGGTTGAACTGCAGGAGTGGGGGGGCAAGCGGATTAAAGAGTTGAGTCGAGGGATGCAGCAGAAGGTGCAGTTCATTGCCTGCCTGATCCACGACCCGGCGTTTCTGATCCTGGATGAGCCGTTTCAGGGGTTGGATCCGGTCAACGTCGAACTGCTCAAGGGGCTGATGCGAGAGCTGGCAGGGGAAGGAAAGACGATCGTGCTGAGCGCGCACCAGATGAACCTGGTTGAAGAGCTGTGCGACCGCATCCTGCTCATAAACGAAGGCAAGCCGCTGCTGTACGGCTCGCTGCAGCAGATCAAGCGGGACTTTGCCCCCAATTCGGTTCGAGTTCGTGCCGAAGATATTCCACATGACCTGCCAGGCGTCATTCGCAGCGAGCGGAATGGCGACGTTACGATTCTTACTCTTGAAGGGGCCTCGTCGCAGGAGCTCCTGGCCGCGCTTGTGGCGCGAGATGTGCAGGTGGAGAGTTTCGAACGGGCCAGCGTTCCTCTGAATGACATTTTTGTGTCGATGGTGCAGGGCAGCACCGATACCGGGTGAGGGCGGCCGGGAACTGCGGGGGAACTGCGAGGGGAACTGCGGGGGAACTGCAGGGGGAACTGCAGGGGTTAAGGGGCCGAGACAGCGGGTGGGGGAGGAGACACTGTTGGCTAGACACATTGCTGGGGAAGAGTGAACAAGGTGGCTAGCCTGGGGGGGCGTTGCGGGGGCGCAGCCCCTGCACAAGGGAGGGCCGAAGGCCCGACCGCCCATAAGAAAGTAGAGAATTGAGAGAACACCATTGCTTTCCCCATTCAGGATCGCAATTTAGCTGTGAATGCGTAGTTTCAGTCGATGCGTGTATCGCGATGTGTTTAACGGACAATGGCGCGTTAGCGAGTCGGGCCAGGATCGACATCTCATTGACCAATCCATTCAAGAGCCGTAATGAACAGAATTCTTACAATTGCCTGGCATGAATACAAGGTAAATGTCCGGCGTCCTGACTTCATTATATTTACATTACTCGTGCCGCTTCTGGGTGTCGTCGCGCTTCTTGTCAGTGTTTTCTTTGGTCGTCAAGCCGGAGGGGCGTTGGTTCGCATGTTTGACGACGGCCCGGACGTCACTGCGGTCGTCGACCATTCCGGCAGGTTCACCCCTATCATGCCCAGGTTCGGGCCAGAGTATGTTCAATATAGTGATGAGGCAGATGCCCGCGCAGCCCTGGAAGATGAAGTAGTGACAAGGGTGGTTGTAGTGCCGGAAAGTTATCCTCAGCAAGAGGATGTGAAGGTTGTTACTGCAGAGAGCAGGTTTTCGGGACCCGGGACGAGCGGGTTGCGTGCTTTCTTCATGGCGCATTTGGTTCAGGAAATTGACGATGGCACGCTGCGGGCGCGACTGATCGATCCCTTCGATGCACAGATCGAGTATGTCAGCGAACAAGGTCAGGCTTCAGGGGGAGTTGCCGGCCAGGTTCTGAGCTTAATCATTCCCTTCATGTTCGGCATCCTGCTGGCAGTCACCATTTTCGTCTCGGCCGGCTATCTCGTTCGCAGCGTTGCCGAGGAGAAGTCGAGCCGGATAATTGAGATTGTCCTTTCATCGGTTACACCGCAACAGCTGCTGGCAGGAAAGGTAATTGGGCTTGGGGCACTGGGGCTGACGCAGATTGCTGTTTGGATTGCGTCGGCATCCGGTCTTGGCGGTGGGCTGGCTCTGCTGGCGGGGATTATCCTGCCGTTTTTCACGCGGGTGGAGGTATTTGGGCTGGCGTTTGTTTACTACATTCTGGGATTCACAGTGTATGCGGTGCTGATTGGAGCGATAGGTACGTTGGGGTCCAGTTTCCAGGAGAGCCAGCAGATAACCGGCATGGTTATTTTTGTGGCTGCGATTCCCATGATGTTGGCTGGCGTTATTATGACGAATCCGGATGCGATGGTTGTACGTGTGCTTTCGTGGTTCCCGCTGACGGCGCCGACGACAATGATGATGCGCCTTCCTCTGGCTGAGCTGCCCTGGTTCGACGTGGCAGTCAGCATCGCAGTCCTGTTGGCAACGATTCCGCTCGTTTTATGGCTGGGGGGTAAGGTTTTCCGGCTGGGGATGTTGATGTACGGCAAGAGGCCTGGAATCGTCGAGATTGTGCGCCTGCTGCGGCACGCATAGAGCGAAGGAACAGGGCAACCGCCAGCACGGGAAGTGCCGGGACGGGCAGGGAGTTGACAGGCTAGAATTTCAGCTTGCCGACGCCGCCTTCTGCAAGGCAAGGATCAGCTTTTCGAGATCAGCGGGGCTATTGTATGCCTGGACGGAAATGCGAACACCGGGCTGGCCGCGATGTTGGCCTACCGGTACAACGATGCGATCTTCCTCCCAAAGCCGCTGATAGGATTCGACTTTGCCGGGAAGAAGCACGAGACGCATCTGGGACCACATTGACGAAGGGCTGATGGGCGGCAGTCCGGACATTGCCAGAATGCGCTCTTCGGTCTCCTTAAGAAGCTCCTTGCAGGCAAGACGTACGCTGCCCCAGTCGTTCTGCTGGTGAAAGTCGATGGCTGCGGGAACGCTCAAGTAGGCGGCAGGGTCGATCGTTCCCACCCATGTGAAGTAGTCCTGAAACTGTGATGGGCCGGGTTCTTCACGATCCCAGCCGTGGCTGACGACCAGGGGTTCCAACAGCGATTGCCGCTCCGGCCGCGCGTGGAGGAAACCTGCGCCGCGAGCGCTGCTCAGCCATTTGTGACAGTTGCCGCAGTAGAAGTCGGCGCCGATTTCCTCCATGTCCACGTCCAACTGACCGGGTGCATGGGCACCGTCGACGACGGTAATGATCCCTGCCTCCCTGGCACGCCGGCAGATCTCTTCCACTGGCAATATCAAAGCGCTTGGCGACGTTATGTGACTCAGCGAGAGCACTCTTGTGTTCTCGTTCACGCCTGCCCAAATCTGCTCGACTACCTTGGCGGGGTCTGCGACCGGCACTGAGATCGGCTGATTCACGAGCCGGGCTCCGCTCTTTTCACAGTTGAAACGCCAGGTGCGATCGATTGCGCCGTATTCATGATCGGTCGTGAGAACTACGTCGCCTTCCTTCAGATCGAGAGAGCGGGCAACGATGTTCAGCCCATAGGTAACATTGGGAACGAATGTCAGATCATTTGCCGAAGCGTTGATGAAGCCGCCGAGTTTTTCTCTGGCCGCGGCCAGCAGTTCGGGGGCCCTTCTTCCCACAAAGTGGCTGGGATTGGCATCCAATTCTCTCTGCCAGTGCTGATAACTTTCGAAGACAGGGCGCGGCACGGCGCCAAAGCTGCCGTGATTGAGGTAGACGACATCCGGGTCGAGCAGGTACTGTTCGGCGAGATGTGGAAGTGGTAAGGAGAGCGACATTCGCAAGCCTTTCTATTGCCTCAATTCTGCCACTGCCGCACGCAGCTTTTGGGCGTAGGGCAAGCGTTGAGATGGTGTTGTACGGAATCGCTCGGCTGTGCGGGCGTACAGTTCGTCGCCAGAGTAACGGGGGAAAACGTGCTGGTGAAAGTGCCACACGTCCTGCATGCCTGCAGGCTCGTTGTGCTGGCGGGTTGAGATGCCGTCGCAGCTGTAGGCTGCCTTCATCGCGAGTGCGATGCGGCGACTGGCGCTCAGGAGTTCAGCTCCATATTTCTCGGGCAGATCGTAAATGTTTTCGTAGTGGTCCCTGGGAATCAGGATGACATGCCCGGGATTGCGAGGCCACCAGTGCGAAGAAATGAAGCCCACAAGGTCACTGGTACGCAGCACAATGTCGCTGGCGACGGTGTAAGTGAATTTGTTTTCCTGACCGGCGGCTACTGAGCAGAATGGGCAGCGATAGTCACTGGGGGCATGGTTGTACATGTCAGGAAGTCTAGATCCGGGAAAGACCGTCGTCAATGATGGGAGCGAGGTCGCTCATTTGCGTCAGGGCGGCGGCCACTTGCTTGCCGAAGCCCGACTTGGTAAAGCGAACCGGAAGACTCAGCCGCTCTGACAGGTTCGTACGAGAGAAGCGAACATCCTCCGTGCCCCATCCATTTACGACCTCCTCCATGCGTTCAACGGTGATGGCGTTGAACTGTTCGCGGTCAAACAGATTCTTATGTCCGACGTGCAGATCGATCGCTAATGTCCTGGTGTCAAGGGATTCCTGAGTGAGCCCAAACTCGAAGTGAATGCCGTCCAGCCCGTGGTTGAACCAGTTCCCCTTGGCGATTTGCATGTAGATTCCGGCATGGTAGGGGCCAATAAAGGATGACCAGCCACCAGCGGCGTACCAGTCCATGTTGCTTAGCTGACGCAATACCTTCATGCACTGGGGATGCTGTTCGACGAACAGCTGCATGCTTGGCGAAACCGTTGTCGTCATGTCCGTGTCCTCGCAGGTAAAAGATGATTTGGAGAGAGTGGTCGATTGCTCTGGAAGTGTCAATAGACTCGGGGCGTGGATTCCGGTTTACAAATCAGTATACATTTGGCCCGTATGGGCGACCGATACTTGCCAGAGGTCGCGGGCGGTGTTTTCGTCAAGAGCCGTCGCTTTAGCCGTCACTTTGCGGGGATGCCCGCGCATTTCCATCCAGCCATCGGGGCCGATATAGTCGGCTCCGCTGACGCCCGGCGCGGTGGCGGCGTAGAGTTGCGGCAAGGCGCCCTGCGCTGCGCTCTGGGCCAGAAGGCTGTTCAAGGTCCGCATTACATACAACTCAATGGTTGATCCTGTTTCGCTCGGCGCCGCGTACTGCAGACGTGTTGCAGCCCAGCCAGGGTGGGCAGCGACACTGATGGTGCCGGCCCCAATGCGCTGCAGACGGCGATGCAGCTCAATCGTGAAGAGCAGATTGGCGAGTTTGCTCTGAGAATAGGCGCCGAACCGGCTGTACTTGCGTGTGCCGTGCAGGTCACTGAAATCGATGCGGCCGTTGCGATGGGCCAGGCTGCTGACATTGACAATCCGGCTGCCGGCCGTACTTAGAAGGAGGGGAAGCAGTGCGCCTGTCAAGGCAAAGTGGCCCAGGTGATTGACACCGAACTGGCGCTCAAAGTTCTGGGCCGTTACCTGACGCGGGATTGCCATGACGCCGGCGTTATTGATCAGCAGGTCCAGCCGATCCAAGCTGCCACGGAGCATTTCTGCGGCGGGGCGGAGAGATTCCAGGTCGGCCAGGTCGAGATCGATGACTTCCAACTGCGCGTGCGGCAGGGCCTTGACGATGTCTTCTTTGGCCTGGTTGCCCCGTTGCAGTGAGCGGCAGGCCATTAGTACGCGTGCACCTTTTGCGGCCAACATCAGGGTCGTTTGGTATCCTAAGCCGCTGTTGGCCCCGGTAACAATCACGACGCGGCCGGACTGGTCGGGGATGTCGGCGGCGCTCCATTTTGCTTTCATGTGTCGTCTCGAAAACTCAACTCGAAGTTCAGGAAAGCCAGCAACGTCTGGGCAGAAAGCATTGTCCCGATTCAGGTAGGGCGATGGCTCCCATTGGCGGCGGATCTCTGTGAAGCAATTTCATCTTAACCGCCGTTCCTTCAATGGCCAATTTGCAAGGCAAGTTTCGCGCCCTTCACATCCTTCAGGAAACTGGAGAGGCTTTTTTGAATCGGTTAGCTGTGGTAAATTGAACCTGCTGAATTGACATCTCCGGCGGGCCAGAAATTAACCATTTGTCTGCACAAATTACTCCCTGCGTGCCTTGAATTTGGAAGGATAAAGAGGGGAGTTCATAAACCTTGCCATTGCCGACGGGGCACTGGAATGCCATTGAAAGACGTTACCTATGTTGGTGAAGCAGGCCAAGAATGTGGCAGAAGCGTGGGTGTATCAAGAAGGAAGCAAGTTGCCCGACTTGCAGGGTGTTTACCTGGTGGGTTCGGTGACCGCCTTGGCGGACGATGCCCACATGTCTGAGTATTCGGACGTGGATGTCACTGTCGTGATGAAAGGTCGCCCTGAACGGAAACTTGGCAAGTTCAGGTACCAGGGCGTCCTGCTCGAGGTGTCATTTGAAGAGTGGGAGACGATACAGTCGCCAGAAGCAGTCCTGGGCCATCCCCATCTGGCCGGCGGGATACGATCAATGCACGTTGTTGCCGATCCCACCGGTCATCTCAGCCGGCTGCAGGAGGAAGTAGCAAGCAGGTACGCTTGCCGGAGGTGGGTGCGAGAGCGGTGCCGGGAGGCGACCAGCAAGGCGGCGGGGATGCTAAAGTCGGTGGAAAGGCAGGCGCTGCTGCACGACCTGGCTACCGCGTGGTTGTTTGGAACAAGCCTGACTACGCTCATTCTCCTGTTGGCAGGACTTCGAGCGCCGACGGTCAGACGGAGATATGTCGAGGTTCGGGAACTACTGGCTGAACAGGGAAGGCCGGAATTTTACGAAGCGTTGCTGACGCTACTTGGCTGCTGCAACTGGACCCGGCGCCAGACGGAGGAGCATTTGGATGCGGTCGCGGCCGCGTTTGACCGGGCAAAATGCATGCCCAAGGGCGAGTTCCCTTATGCGGCAGATATCAGCGACGCCGCGCGGCCAGTCGCAGTTGAAGGTAGCCGAGCCCTGATTGAGCAGGGGCGCCACAGGGAGGCCGTCTACTGGATGGTTGCCACTTATTGCCGCTGCTGTTGGATTTTCCATTTCAACGGATTCAATGACCCAGGAGATCGGTACCATCAAGGCTACCGGTCGATGCTGGGCGATCTTGGAATCGGTTCGGTCGCCGATCTCAGGGCTCGCAGCCGGGATGTGTTAGCATTTCTGCCGCGAGTCACTGAAGTGGCGGAGGCCATTGCAACCGGGACTCCTGCGAAAGAGTAACGGACACAAGTGGGAAGCAAACAATTTCAGATTACAAAGCAAGGGAGGGCAACTGCTGATGCCGCTACGTAACTGGTCGGAAAACGTGCAATTCTCGTCTGCCCCGGTTCACGCGCCAGAGACCATCGAGGAACTTCAGGAGATTGTCGGCGCCAGCCGCAAGGTTAGAGTTCTGGGCGCACGCCACTCATTCAACGACGTAGCCGCGATTGATGAGCAGGTCGATGACGCTTCTGAAGCAAAGGGTCTGGCGGAGGATTCTTCGTGGGCATACATTTCATTGGAGCAGTTGAACGCGCCGGTGGAATTCAGTTCCGAGCGGGGGACCGTGACCTGCAGCGGGGGAATTACATACGGTGAGTTGTGCGAGCGTATGCATCGTCATGGGGTTGCCCTACATAATACCGCCTCGCTTCCGCACATTACGGTGGCAGGCGCATGCGCGACCGGAACGCACGGTTCTGGCGACGGCAACGGCAACCTTTCGACAGCGGTAGTCGGGTTGGAGCTGGTGACGGCAGATGGCGAATTGCGTTCGATCACGCTTGAAGAGAATCGCGAGACGTTTGAGGGCGCGGTCGTGGCGCTAGGCGGGCTGGGGGTGGTGACAAGGGTCACCTTGGCGACGGAACCGGCTTTCGCGATGCAGCAGTATGTCTACGAAGATATGGCATCGTCTGTTCTCCATGAACATTTCGACGGGGTTATGTCCAGCGCGTACAGTGTCAGTCTGTTTCCCGACTGGCAGGATGGTACTTGCAATCAGGTATGGCTCAAGCATCGAACCGGCCTGTGGGGAGAGACGGCGACTTCAGAGACACCTTCGCCTGAGACAACACCTGCCAAAGACACCGCGATGGGCCAAAAGGAATTCTACGGTGCGAAGGCAGCGCGAACAGAGTTGCATCCGGTTACCAATCTATCCCCTGAGGGACTTACACCGCAGATGGGCGTTCCCGGTCCATGGCACGACAGGCTTCCTCACTTCAGCATAGACAGCACGCCGGCCAGCGGCGATGAGTTGCAGACCGAGTACTTCGTGCCGCGCGCGCATGCAGTTCCGGCGTTGAAGGCGGTGGAGGGCCTTCGAGATCTATTCAAATCGAGACTTTGGATCTCAGAAATACGCTCTGTGGCGGCCGACAGGCTGTGGCTGAGCCAGAGCTATGGCACGCCTACGATCGGTATTCACTTTTCCTGGAGGAAGAACTGGCCAGTTTTGCAGGAGATATTGCCAGTGGTAGAAGAGGCTCTGTCACCCTACGAAGTCCGTCCCCACTGGGGAAAGCTGTTCACTATCCCGCCGGCGCAGGTGCAGGCGGCTTATCCGAAAATTGGAGCGTTCAGGGAACTGCTGCAATCGTATGATCCCGATGGAAAGTTTCGCAATGGGTACCTGGACCGCTACATTCTTGGGTAGTCGACCCGGGGAGAGCGTAACTACTATGCCGATACAGTGCCTGTCTTGCCGAGCCCTCTATCCTTGCCACCATTCAGGCTATCTGATTGCGTATTCGATTGGCGGCAGCCGCGTTGGTGGGGCAGCACTGCTGGAATGCGCACACAAGGTCGGAACTGCAGTTTTTAGTAGGGCCTTATGCTAGTTGGGAAAGGCCAATTGCTTGATTTGCAGATAGTCAGGTACGCCCAAGAGGCGGTTGATATAAATGCAGAGGGTATGTGCGGTCAATTTTGTGTATAAGCGTGCACAAAGGCC
>MKWU01000419.1_pt1 | contig 81633 bp, 76 predicted proteins | sample 809101 | NCBI WGS metagenome assembly MKWU01 (sample SAMN05860141, study PRJNA318959) | sponge metagenome | host: Aplysina aerophoba | place: Slovenia: Piran, Adriatic Sea, Gulf of Piran | collected 2013-05-07 | reverse complement strand
CCGCGGTCCGCCCCGCCCTCCCCCAGTCCCCCACGTTCGACGCACCACCCGGCGTCTACACCACCATCACCGTCGGCGCGACCCACGCCTGCGCCCTGACCGAAGACGGCGAAGCCGTGTGCTGGGACATCGAGAGCGCCACTGTCTGGGACACCCCACTTGGTTCGTACACCTTCATTGAGGCTGTCAACGACACCACCTGCGCCACCACCCACGAGGGCGAGATCGTGTGCTGGACACGAGGTGGGGGAGCGATCCCCGAGGGGGATCCAGACCCTACTAGAGGTGCGCCTGCAGGCCGCTACACTGCGATCAGTTGGGCCTCCGTTTACTCCTGCGCCCTCACCGCAGAAGGAGAGGCGCTCTGCTGGGGTTGGGAAAGTCGGTCGGACGAACTGGGAGACACGGAAGAACTCACCTTTCCTGATGTTCCGCCCGGGGATTACATGGCGATTGCCGCTCGCTACGCCTTCTATGGCTGGGCCGAGGAGCATTGGACGGTGTGTGCTCTCGTCGGCACAGAAGGAGCTGTCTGTTGGAGCAGGGGAAGGTCCCACGCAACTGTGTTTCCGCTGTCGACCTGGTCTCTCGAAGGGCACTACACCTCCGTTGGGGTGTCGGGCAGTGGGTTCTGCGGCCTCAGAGTCACAGGTGAAATCAAGGGCTGTGGCCTGCCCAAGGTTGATGGTGCGCCCCGCTATGTTGCCGTCAGTCCAGGCGAGAACCACGTTTGCGCGGTCACCGATGCCGGCCATCTGGAGTGCTGGACTCACGGGAGCGGTTGGTTCGGGCAGGGGAAGGTCTACGTGATGAATCCCCCTGCGCCCTCTTCTCGCCGGTATGTCACCGTGGGCATGGGGCGGGGATACGGCTGTGCCCTCTCCGATGCCGGTGAGGCCGTCTGCTGGGGGACCACCATCAACAAGGTCATCCCGCCCGCTCCTCCGCCTGGCCGGTACGTTTCTGTTGGCGATGGCCTCGGCCACACATGCGCACTCACGGAGGATGGTCAAATTGCCTGTTGGGGATGGAACACCTTTGGGCAGTTGGTGGTCCCCGAGGGGCGGTACACAGGAATCAGCGCGGGAAACGTCAGTACGTGCGCGCTCACTTCAGGTGGAGGGGCTGTCTGCTGGGGATTTACCTCCCTGGGACGCTTCCCCACATCTAACCGATATGTGGATGTCAGTGCTGGTGACTGGGGTGAAGCGTGCGCCCTCACCGAGGCTGGCGAAGTGGTCTGTTCGGCGGGCATCGGTGAGGCGCCTTCCGGCCCGTTCGTCGCTATCGGCCTTCGTGGGTACGGCCGTGCTTGTGCCCTCGCCGAAGACGGTGAAGCTGTTTGCTGGGTCAAGGGTGGAGACGGGCAGGCCAGCCCATCGGCCCACGCCTATGCCACGGTGACTCTCCACAGCGCCGCGATTTCCGGTCGCACGAGCTTTGACTGCATTACCACCGGCGGCGGCGACATCGAGTGCGAGGGTACGGAGGGCTTCGGTCGACTGGACCTGCCAGAGGGTCGCTACGTGGCTATCAGCGACGGTGCCCTCCATGGCTGTGCGCTTACGGAGGCTGGCGAAGCGCGGTGCTGGGGGTATTTCACCCAGAATCTCAAGGAAGGAACGGGCTATGGACCAGCTCCCCAGCCCTCCGGTAGATACAAGGCGATCAACTCCAGCATGTTTCGCACCTGCGCTGTCACGGTGGCCGGAGAAGTAGTCTGCTGGGGGGACGTGGATTTCGACGAGCCCCCTCTCATTCCTCCTTACTGAGGCCGATGTCTCCCAACTCTCCCCCGCGCCCACCCCAGCGCGACGCTCGCCCCCACCGCCAGCGCCCCCGCCCCCACGTTGAAGAGGATGTCCCACGGGTCGAAGACGCGGTTGGGCACGACCAATTGCAGGCATTCGTCGAGGAGGCCCAGCGCTGACGTCGCGAGGATGGCGACGACCGCCGGCGCGGGGACGCGCCGGCCCTGGCGGGCGCGCTCGGCCAGCGCTGCGTAGACGAACACTGCCAGCACCCCGTACTCGATCAGGTGCGAACGCTCCTCCAGGACCCCCACCGGCAGGAACACCAGCAGATAGACCGCCACAATCCCCAGCGCCACTGCGATGTCCAGCCGCACCCCCAGCGCGACCGCGGTCGCGCCAACGAGGAGCATCCCCAGCAAGAAGAGCGCGCCGCCGAGCGTTTCCTCCAGTGCGGGAACGTCGCGCAGCGCCTCGGGCAACTGGCCGCCGACCCACAGCGAGGAGGCTATCGCGGCCACGACCACGAGCGTCCACAGCCACAGCCACCTCTCCCGCGTCGAGGAGAACAGGGACATGGCGGAACTATAGGGACTGCCATCAGCGCACCGACCTTCCCCACAACGGCCCCCCTTCGCCCCCGAACTCCTTGTGGGGCCACCCCCCATTCAGTACCGTTAGCCGCAATAGGGCGCATGACGCGCAAAGGCGCGTGCGCCCGCTCCGGGAGGCGCGACGTGCACGATCTGGTTATCCGCAACGGCACCATTGTCGACGGGACGGGGGAGGCCCCCTTCCAGGGCGATATCGCCATCGACGACGGCAAGATCTCCGCCATCGGCCGCATCGAGGCCGACGGCCGGGAGACTATCGACGCGACTGGCATGGTCGTCGCGCCCGGCTTTGTCGATATCCACACCCACTTCGACGGCCAGATCACCTGGGACCCGCTGCTCACGCCTTCGTGCTGGCACGGCGTCACCACCGTCGTCATGGGCAACTGCGGCGTCGGCTTCGCCCCCGCCGCCCCCAACCGCCACGAGTGGCTTATCGGCCTCATGGAGGGCGTCGAGGACATCCCCGGCACCGCCCTCTCCGCGGGCATGCAGTGGAACTGGGAGACGTTCCCCGAGTACCTCGACTACCTCGACACCCTGCCCAAGGCCCTCGACGTCGGCACGCAGGTGCCCCACGGCGCCGTCCGCGCCTACGTCATGGGCGAACGCGGGGCCATGAACGAGCCCGCCAACCCCGAGGACATCTACGAGATGAAGCAGCTCGTGCGCGAAGGCATCGAGGCCGGCGCGCTCGGCGTCTCCACCTCCCGCACCATCGTCCACCGCGCCATCGACGGCGTGAACGTCCCCGGCACCTTCGCCGAGGAGGACGAGATGATGGCCTTCGGCGAGGCCCTCTCTGAAGCCGGAACCGGCGTCTTCGAGCTCGCCCCCGCCGGCGTCACGGGAGACGACATGAACCTCCCCGACCTCGAGGTCGCCTGGATGCGGCGCGTCTCAGCCGCCACCGGCCGCCCCATCACCTTCGCCCTCGTTCAGCTCGACGCGGAACCCGACCACTGGAAGCGCATGTTCGACCTCTCCGAGGAGGCCGTCGCCGAGGGCGCCGACCTCTACCCGCAGGTCACCGCCCGCGCCCCGGGCGTACTGCTCGGCCTCCAGACCAACCACCCCTGGGTGAACGCCCAGACGTTCCAGGAGATCAGCGGCCACTACAAGCTTGGCGACGGCGACGCGCACCACCTCCGCCGCACCCCGATAGAGGAGATCGCCGCGGAGATGAGCAAGCCCGAGGTCAAGGCGAAGCTCATGGCCGAGCTTGGCGAAGCGCGCCAGGACATCGCCTTCATCGACCTCGCCCGCGTCTTCCCGCTGGAGGAGCCACTCGATTACGAGCCCTCCAGGGAGGATAGCGTCGCCGCCATGGCCGAGCGCGATGGCCGCGACCCCTACGACCTGCTCTACGACCTGATGCTGGGGGACGAGGGCAAGCGCATGTTCTTCGCCCCCACCCTCAACTACACCGAGTTCGACTACGAGGTCGTGCGCAAGATGCTGACGCACCCCCGCGCCGCCCTCGGCCTCGACGATGCCGGCGCGCACTGCGGCGTTATCTGCGATGCGAGCATGCCAACGTTCATGCTCACGCACTGGGCCCGCGACCGCTCCCGCGGCGAGGGTCTGCCCCTCGAGTTCGTGGTCAAGAAGATGACGCAGGACACGGCGGGCCTCTATGGCCTGAACGACCGCGGCGTCCTCCGGCCCGGCATGAAGGGCGACGTCAACGTCATCGACCTGGAGCGCCTCCAACTGCGCGCTCCCGAGCTCGCCCACGACCTCCCCGCCGATGGCCGCCGCCTTATCCAGAAGTCCGATGGCTTCATCGCCACGATCGTCAGCGGCGAGGTCATCATGCGCGACGGCGAGGACACCGGCGCTCGCCCCGGCAAGCTCGTCCGTGGCGAGCAGCAGCCCGTCGGCGTCGCCTAGACGCCACACGTTCGTCCGGCACCTCAGCGAGGCCCACCGCTCCGGGCCTCGTCGCGTGTAGGCGTACCTGCGCCCCCGTAATTCTGCTTGGGGCAAAGGTATCCTTGTATCAGAATTGAGACATGCATCAAGAGAGCCAACCCTGCACCCTGCTTGAACCGCCCTCGATGTCGTCCCGGTTTGTAGAACGGTTCCATATGCGGTACCGTTCATCCCGAAAGGGTGCTGGTCATGTCGGAAAGAGCGCGTGCGACGAAAGCAGGGGTCGGTAGTGCCGGCAGGTTGGTCCGGGCAACTGCGGGCCCTCAAGCGCCGTCGCAACAACGTCTCTGCCGCGGAGCTGGACGTCCTGCTCAGGAGGGTGGGATTCACATCAAGGCAACGAGGCACGAGTCACAAGGTGTACACCCACCCGCGGCTCGTGCGGATTCTCAGCATTCCCCAGCGCGCCAGAGCCGTCCGCGCCCCGTACGTCGACCAGACCGTGAAAGCCATTCGGGAGGTTACCGATGAGGATTGAAGAGTACCTGCAGGCCCCATACCACTTCCGGCTGCAGCACCTGGATGATGGTGACGGCCCCTACTGGTTCGCAACGGTCGAGGAGCTTCCCGGGTGCATGTCCGACGGAGAGACAGAAGCCGAGGCGATGGACAGTGTCCGCGATGCCATGGCCGGCTGGATCATGGCTGCCATCGAGGAGGGTCGGGCTGTGCCCGCGCCTTCGGCGGAACCCGAGTACAGCGGTCAGTTCCGCGTGCGTCTCCCGGCCGAGCTCCACGCGGCCCTGGCACGGGGTGCTGATCGGCAGGGAACGAGCCTCAACCAGCTTGTCGTTGGGCTGCTGGCGGGGGGGGGTGGGTGGCGGGGTCGGCCGGCCTGGGCGCCCCCTCGTACGCCGCCGAACCGAGGCTCAGGGCGCTGGCCGAGGACCAGGCTCCCTACGGGGAGTAAGTGCGTCCCCCATCCCCTCGGGCGGGGTAGCCCTAGCCTCCAGACGCGGAGCCGCGCCCGCTGGAAGCTCCCGCCGGCCCGCTCCGAGCCCGATGGCATCGGTCGCCTGAGCGTTCTCGCGCCTGCCTGCGACACGTACCAACCTCAACTGCGAAAGGACCTGTCATGACCGTCACTCCCATCAACCCCGAATCGCTCCATCGCAATCCCGCGTTCTCGCAGGCCATCGCCATCGATGGCCCCCACCGCACGGTCTACGTCGGTGGCCAGAACGCCGTCGACGTGGACGGAAACGTTGTCGGACGGGACGACGTGGCGGCCCAGGCCGGGCAGGTGGCCCGCAACCTCCAGGCCGCCCTCGAGGCGGCGGGCGCGACGATGGACGATGTCGTGAAGCTGACGGTCTACCTCGTGGAGCCGAACTCCGCCTTCCCCGCCTACGAAACGTTCCAGCGCGTCTGGGGCATGCCTGCCAACCCTCCCACGATCAGCCTTCTCTACGTCTCCGGCCTCTTCCAGCCCGACTTCCTGCTGGAGGTAGACGCCGTGGCGGTCCTCCCGCGTATCCCCTAGTCGCTTCACGCGCGGTATGCTTAGCCTCCAGACGCGGAGCCGCGCCCGCTGGGGCGGAGCGTGTCGCCACTCGACGCAGGGGAGAGCCGGATGACCGAGACAATGTACAAGGACATGATCGAGGCTGTTGCCGAGTGCCCGGTGAAGCTGGACGACATCGACCTCTTCAAGGCCGGCCAGCAAGAGCACTGGTTCGACTCCTACAAGATCCTCCATGAGGAAGCGCCCGTCATGCGCATCCCGGGCGAGGGCACGACCCCCGACACCGACGGCTTCATCATCACGAAGTACGACGACATCGCGATGATCATCCGCGACCCCTACACGTTCCCCCAGCCCTCCTACGCGGGGGCCGGCCTCGAGGTGGAGGAAGAGGACGACCACTCCGTCCTGCTCGATGCGATGTCCCGCAACACCCTCCGCCCCAACATGGAGCTGCACAAGCAGCACCGCATCCAGCTCACCGACCCCTGGGTTGGCGCGACCGGCGCCCCGCGCCATCGCCCCATGGTCACCCGCTTCGTCGACGAGCTCATCGACAACTGGATCGACCGTGAGCCCGCCGAGATCGACTTCGTCGAGGAGTTTGCCGCCCCGCTCCCCCAGATGGTGATGACCACCATCCTCGGCTTCCCCTTCGAGGACATGCCCCAGCTCCGCATCTGGGGTCAGGCGCAGGTGCGCCGTTTCGTCTACGGCAAGGGCCACCGCAACCTCATGAGCCCCGAGGAAGAGGCGGACAACGCCCGCGACCTCGGCAACTTTATGCAGTACGTCCAGGCCCACGTCACGAAGAAGCGCCAGGACCCTCAGGACGACATGACGAGCTTCCTCACCCAGGTCGAGTACATGGGCCGCAAGCTCACGGACTCCGAGGTCGTTGGCGTCGTCTTCGGCATGCACATCGGCGGGCTGGAGACGACCCAGTACGCCATCGCCGCCGAGGCCGAGCTCCTCGGCCGCGAGCCCGAGCTCTGGGACACGATCAAGGCCGACCGTTCGAAGATCCGCTTCTTCGTTGAGGAGGGCATGCGCATCCAGGCTCCGACCCAGGGCCTCTCCACCCGCATGACCGCCAGGGACGTTGAGCTGCGCGGCGTCAACATCCCCAAGGGCTCCATCCTTCACCTCCGCTACGGGGCCGCGAACCACGACCCGGAGGAGTTCCCCTGTCCGGCCGAAGTCGACCTCTCCCGGGCGAACACGGGCCGCCACATGACGTTCTCGCAGGGCATCCGCGTCTGCCCCGGGGCCGGCATCTCGCGCCTCGAGCAGAACATCGCCTGGGAGCGCCTCTTCGAGCGGCTCGACGGCATCTCCTTCACCCCTGGCAAGAACGACTTCCGCCACCAGCCCGGCATCATGCTGGGCCTGTGGGACCTGAACCTCAACTTCGAGAAGGCGAAGTAGCCAGCGAGGAAGCCCGTGGCCGAATCCGATTCCGTACAGGAGCTTGCGCGACTCGCCCGCGAGGCGGCCCGGATGCGCTGGGGGCCCGAAGATACCGGCGCCGCTCCGACCCTGCCCGGCAAGGCGAAACACCCGGACCAGGTCGATCCCGAGCGCATGTCGGGTGACGAGGAACGGGAAGTGCTCAAGGCCCTCGACCCCTTCTGGACGCGCGGCATCGTCAAGCCGAAGGACGGGGAAGGCTAGCGAGCGCCGCTAGCCCCACTCCAGCGCCAGCTCGTCGCCGAAGAAGCCCGCGAGTCGCTCCGCCTCCCCCTCCGCCCCATCCCGTACCCAGCTCGCAACCTCCCCGAACGGCTCGATGCGAACGCTCAGCGCGCCGCCCGCCCGCTTGTGCAACCACACCCCTTCGATGCGCCCGTCGACCAGCAGGACCGGCGAGATCCAGCCCTGTGGACGGTGCACGCGGGCCTTGTGCTCTGGCGCGAGGATGGCTGGCACGTCCCTTGCCGAGCCGATCACGTTCGGGTCGAACGCAGGCAGCAGGCGTACGGCCCCTCGGCGTTCGGCGCTCGCGATGTCGGCAACCTGCTCCCTGAGCGCCCAGTGCGGCTCTCCCTCGACCTCGACCTCCACGGCCTCCTCGCCGAGCGCGCGCAGGTAACGCGTTGCCTGCGCCGGGCGGCGGGGCCCCCACCAGCGTGAGTATTCCGCTGCCGTGGCGGGGCCGTAGGCCCCCAGGTACCGGCGCGTCACCTCCGCGATCGCCTCTTCGGGGGAAGGCCCCGCTGTGGCGCCGAGCCATGCTCCTGGGCTGACGAAGGTCACGTTTCGTCCCTGGTTTGGCCCGAAGCACAGACTCCCGCGGAACGAGGCCGGCTTCAGATAGGCGCCCCAGCTATCCGCCAGTTTCTCGCCGAGCGCCGGCGACCCCGCCGCTGCTGCTACCGCCTCAGCAAGTTCGTCCCGCGTGAGCCCTTCGCCGCCGAGCACCTCGCGTACGGTATCGAGGAGCAGGTCCAGCTCCTCGCGGGTAATCTTGAAACCGCGCAGCCAGGCGCCCTTCAGGTAGTGGTCGTAGGTGTCGAGCGCGGCCTGCCAGAGGCCGTATTCGGAAGCGGGCAGCAGGTGCAGCGTCCCCCGCATCGCCCACGTCTTCACAAGGCTGCGGTGCTGCCACAGCTCCGCGTCGAGTTCACCCGGTTGCAGTCCCTCGACGCGCGCCCAGACGGCCAGCTCAGCCGAAGAGAGCACCTGCCCGTGCAACCCGCCAATCGTGGCCACCACCCCCAGCAGCTCTTCCCGCGGCCGGCGCGAGACAAGCTGCTGCCGCTCCATGCGCCAGGCGAGCACGTTCGCCCAGCTCAGCTCCGGCTGTCCGGCTATTGCTCCGCTCCGAAACGGGCGGGGTCGAACGGCGTCAGGTCGACCTCGCTGCTGCGCCCCTCCGTAATCAGCTCCGCCAGGGCTTCGCCAGTGGCCAGCGAGAGGATGATGCCCTTGCGGCCGTGACCCGTGGCCACGTACGCCCCTTCCCGCCCCGGCGCTGCCCCGATGAGCGGCAGGCCATCCCCCGAGACGGGGCGCAGGCACGCCGTCTGGTTGACCACCCGCATGGAACCGAGCTTCGAGGTGTACCGCGCCAGTGTCGAGAGGATGTCGTCCCGTGCCGCCTCCGTCGTCTCCTGGTCGAACCCTGCCTCCTCCTCGGTAGCGCCCACGTGGACGAGCCCCGTGGGCCGCGTAACCACGTAGTGGCCGTGCATGTCGGAGAAGCCGCCCGGCGGCGGCTCGACCGAGGGTTCGAGGTGCACGATCTGGCCCTTGAGGGGCCGCACGGGTATCGGCAGGTCCAGCCAGGCGGCGGCCCGCATCGACCACGGCCCCATTGCGAGGACCGTCGTATCGGCCGTCACGACACCGTCTGCCAGCTCGACGCCGGCAATGTAGTCCTCGCCGCCCACAAGCCCTACCGCCCGTCCCATGCGCAACGAGGCGCCCATGCTCTTGGCGCTCTCGAGCAGCCGCTCGGTAAATTTGGCCGAGTCGATCTGCGCCGTGGGCTGGGCGAGACCTCCCGCCACCGGCTGGTCAAGCCAGGGGCAGCGTTCGGCGATCTCCTCCCGCGGGATCGGCTCCGCACTCAGTTCCGCCGCCCGCGCATGGAGGTGAGCGGCCTCGTCCTCGTTTTCTGCGGCGAGGCAGGTCGTGTATGGCGTGTAGTCGTAGGTTCCGGGCCCGTCCAGCAGCTCGGCCACCGTCTTGTGAAGCGACACGCTTCTCCTGAGCAGGGGCGGGAGAGCCCCTGTTTCGTCATCGTCGTGAGGCAGGCCGGGGGAGAGTAGGCCCGCCGACTTCCCGCTCGCCCCGTGCGCGACCTCCGTGCCCTCGATCACCAGCGGTTCCACGCCTCGCTGGGCGAGAAAGTACGCGATCGCCACGCCAATAACGCCTCCGCCCACGATCGCGACGTCAACGTGCTGGTTTGGGGCCATTCCCTGCAGCCTCCGCGCGGAGTCTGTCACGGCGCGCGGGGTCGCGACAATTCAGGGGTTTCTGCAAAGAGAGGAGCCAGGGCGTTCGCCCTGGCTCCTCAGTGTTGGCCTGACCTCAGACCGAGGTGCTACTCCAGATCCACTTCCACCGTTACCGGGCTGCCCTGGTAGAAGTTCCCGCTGCTGCTCAAGGCAGAGAGGTCGATGGGAGTGTTGAAGGTCGTCCAGCCAGCCCCCTGGGGGCGGGTGCTCACGAAGTGGCTTCCGGTTCGCACCGAACGCCACACGGTCACGTCGATGTTCACCGTCGCGCCGCCTCCGATGTCGACCGTGATCGGAACGGGACTGCCCTGGTAGAAGTTCCCGCTGCTGCTCAGAGCAGAGAGGTCGACGGGCGTGTTATGCGTGGTCCAACTCGCGCCAGCCGGCCGCGTGCTCACAAAGATGTTGTTGGTTCGAAGCGACTGCCACACCGTCACGTCGACGCTGACGCTCGCTGGGCCCTCCGGCGCCAGCGTCAGGTTCAGCGTGTGCACTGCGGATGATGCCGACCAGGTGCCCACCTGCGTTACCGCCCGGCCGCCAACCGTGAAGCGCACTTCGGCGCCGTCCGTTCCGCAGCCAGCCTTCTGGCTTGCGTGCGAGACCGTGACCCAGTACCTGGTGACCGATTCGCCGGCCCGGCGGAACGTTGTGCCAGGAGTGTTGTCGCAAACCTGGTCGCCGACGTAAGACTCGACCGCGAGGTTGGCGGCTACGACGCCGTCTGCGGATGTCACGGTGCCCGTGAAGGCCACTGGTGGGCTGCCGGGTCCCTGCGCGGACGCTCCCGCGATGACGGACAGGGTCAGGGACGCGGCAATCACCGCGATGATCCAGGGCTTCAGGCTTTTCATGGGGCTCCGCTCCTCGATTTCGAATTGGCCGCGACGGGCCGCGTGGGGTCAGGGAACCAGTTTGCGTAGGTTACCCGAGAATACCGACATCTATGGCCATAACGATAAAGATCGCCGCAAGATATGCCAGCGAGTACGTGTACAAACGCATCGAAGGCACCCGTTTCGGCCAGCGCCACAGCCCGAACGCGATTGCGACGAACCCGAGCCCGGCCAAGCCCGCCGCGGCTCCGTAGAGCCAACCGACCGTGCCCGTCAGCAGCAGCGCCAGGGTGATTGGGATCAGCACGACCGAGTAGGCCAGGATCTGGCGACGCGTTGCCACCTCGCCGACCTCGACGGGAAGCATGGGGACCTTGGCCTCTCGGTAGTCCGGGGCGATGCGCAGGGCCAGCGCCCAGAAGTGCGGCGGTGTCCAGAAGAAGATGATCGCGAACATGATCACCGGCGCCCACGCCAGCTCACCCGTGACCGCCGCCCAGCCCACCATCGGCGGGAAGGCCCCCGCTGCGCCTCCGATGACGATGTTCTGGGTTGAACGCCGTTTCAGCCAGACCGTGTAGATGAACACGTAGAAGAGCAACGCCGCCGCCGCCAGCGCCGCCGCCAGCAGGTTCGTCGTCGCCCAGAGGAAGGCGAACGCCCCCACTCCGAGCGCGACTCCGAACAGGAGTGCGTTCAGCGGCGGAATGTCACCCCGCACGAGCGGGCGGGACTGTGTGCGCCGCATGAGCGCGTCGATGTCGCGGTCGTACCAACAGTTGATGGCGTTTGCGCCGGCCGCCGAGGCGGTTCCGCCCACGAGCGTCGCGATCACGAGGGCCGTCGAGGGCCAGCCGCCCTCCGCCACCACCATCGCCGGGACGGTGGTCGCCAGCAGGAGCAGGATGATGCGGGGCTTCGTAATGGCGACATAACTGCGAATGGTCGCCGACCACCTGCCCGAATCCCGCAGGGCCAGCGCCAGCGCGGTCACGCGGGCGCCTCCGCTCGCGGCAGAGGCACGTCCTCGCGTGGCACGGCCTGGCCGGAAAACCCGAGGAGCGCGGCCGCTGACAGGGAGAGCCACAACAGGGAGGCTAGCACGGTGTGCGTTACGGTCAGAGCATCCGGGAACGTGTAGAGCACGTTGAGCGCTCCGATCCCCACCTGCGCCAGGTAGAGCATCGTCACGGTAGCCGTCACGTGGGGACCCCAGCGCAGCGTCCCTCGCTCCCTCCAGGCCGCCAGTGCGACCCACGCCAGCGGTACGACGAGCAGGGCCGCCAGGTACCGATGAACCATGTGCGTGATCTGCTGGTCGTCCGCTCCGGGAAAGACGCCGCCGCTGCAGAGGGGCCAGCCCTCGCAGGCGGTCGAGCCGCCGCTCTCACCGAGGTAGCCGCCCATCCACACCACCGCCGCGAACACCACGAGTGTCACGACCGCCCGCTGCCCCACCCGCAGCGCCGCCTCACGTTCCTCGGGCGCCGCGCCGCCTCGCATTTCGTTGAGCATCCCGAGAGCGGTCGCGGCCATCACCGTCAGGATCGCCATCGCCAGCAGCAGGTGCGTAGCCACGATCTCGGGGGGCAGCTCCTGCCACACGGTGAGTGCCCCCAGCCCACCCTGGATGCCGACCAGTGGCACTGCCGCCAGGGCCGGCCAGAGCACCGCCGGCGTTCCCCGGAAGTGCCGCCAGGCGAAGACCGCTGTCGCGATCACGAGTACGCCCACGACTGCCGCCACGACACGGTGAGTGAACTCGATGACCGCCGTCTGCTCCGCGGGTGGGACGACGCCGCCGTGGCACAGCGGCCAGTCGGGGCAGCCCAGCCCCGACCCCGTCGCCCGCACGTACACGCCGACCCCGACCAGGATCAGCGTGGCGGCTACGGTGATGAAGGCAAGATTGCGGGTAGCGCTCATGGACTCGGAGAGCGCCCGTGCGGGCGCCGCCCTTCAGCGTACGGGGCGATCCCGAGAGGCGCCAGATTCGGGTAGGCTCGCGCCATGCCCGAAGCCACCAGTGCTGCCGACATCGAAGCCGTCGCCGCCCTCCTGCGCGAGGCCCGCTCGGTGGTCGTGCTGACCGGCGCCGGCATCTCCACCGAGTCCGGAATTCCCGACTTCCGCGGGCCCGACGGCGTCTGGACGAAGAACCCCGACGCCGAGCGCACCGCCACCATCCAGCACTACGTGGCTAACCGCGACCACCGCGTCAGCTCGTGGGCGAACCGTGCCGGCAGCCCCATGCAGACCGCCGAGCCCAACGCCGGACACCTTGCCCTCGCCGAGCTCGAGCGCAAGGGCAAGCTCGACACGCTCGTCACCCAGAACATCGACGGTCTCCACCACGACGCCGGAACCTCGTCCGAACGCATCATCGAGATCCACGGCACCGTGCGCGACTTCGCCTGCCTCGACTGCACCGACCGCGGCCCCATCGAGGTCGTCCTCGACCGCGTTCGCGAAGGCGACGAGGACCCCCACTGCAGGTCCTGCGGCGGTCTCCTCAAGTCCGCGACCATCTCCTTCGGACAGGCGCTCATTGCCAGCGACCTCGAACGTGCCCAACTCGGCGCCGCCAACAGCGACCTCTTCCTCGCGATTGGCACCTCGCTGACCGTCTACCCCGTCGCTGCCCTGCCCGAGATCGCGATCCAGTACGGCGCCCGGCTGGTCATCCTGAACGCCCAGGAAACGCCCTACGACTCCGCTGCCTCGGTCATCCTGCGGGGCGGCATCGGCGACGTGCTGCCCCGCATCGTCGAGCTCGTCTAGCGGCTCAGGTCCGGGGTGTCGCGCTGCTCGCCCCAGCGGTCCCAGTGCACGACCTCGCCCACCGGCCTCCGTCGCGCCTGCGAGAACCGCCCCCGCTCCAGGTACCCGAGCGGGATCAGGGCCATGACGAACGCGTTCTCGGGCAGCCCCAGCAGTTCGTTGATGCCCGAGTCCTCGTCCAGGGTCCACGTCATCACGCTGCCGATATCGAACGCCCGCGCCGCCAGCATCAGGTTCTGCAGGGCGCCGTAGATCGAGCCGGCGAGACCGGCGCCCGCGCGCCGCGTGTTGTCCGACATGCGAGCGGCGGTCTGCATGACCGGCGCCACGATGACGGGCACCTCCGCGTAGTGCTCGGCCAGGTGCACCACCCCGCGACGGTTGCGCGCGTCGATCCCGACCTCGCCCTCCTCGACCCCGCCGCGCGTGATGCGCGCCGTCCCGAGCTCCTCGTCGCTCACGCGCTCGTACCCGTAGGCCGCCAGCAGGCGCTCCGAGTAGATCTTCCCGATCTCCTGCTTGATCGCCGGGTCGCGGATCACGACCCAGCCCCAGCCCTGCTGATTGCCGCCTGTCGGCCCCCGGATAGCCGCATCGAGGATCTGCCAGAGCACGTCCTCGGGAATCGGGTCGGGCTTCAGGTAGCGCTGCGCGCGCGTCGTGTGGATCGCATCGAGTACATCGAGGGGTTCGCGGTCGGACATGGAGCCTCCTGCCGTGGCTGTTCGCGACCGCGAGTCTACCTGCCCGCGACCAGTGGCCGCGTATCATCCGCCGGACGCGCGCACTGGAGGGTGGACATGAAGATCGGGCTGTACGGAATCAACACAGGCTTGAACGCGGACCGCGAGGCGGCCCTGCGCTTCGCCCGCACCGCCGAAGCGGCCAACTTCGAGTCGCTCTGGACCGGCGAGCACGTCGTCGCCATCGACCCCCAGCGCCCGCCCTCCCCCGTCGTTCCCGACACCCCCATCGTCGATACCGTCGCCACGCTCGCGTTCCTTGCCGGCGCCACCGAGCGCATCCGCCTCGCGAGCGGCATCCTCCTCCTCCCCCAGCGCAACCCCGTCGTGCTCGCCAAGGAGCTCGCCGGCATCGACGTGCTCTCCGGGGGCCGGCTCATCTTCGGCGTGGGCGTCGGCTACGTGAAGGAAGAGTTCGACACGATGAGCGTGCCCTTCGAGGAACGAGGGCCGCGCACATCCGAGCACATCGAGGTCATCCGCACGCTCTGGACCTCGGACAAGCCCGAGTTCAGCGGACAGTTCACCTCGTTCTCCGGCATCCAGTCGTACCCCCACCCAGTGCAGCAGCCCCACCCGCCGATCGTCATCGGGGGCTCGTCGCCGCCCGCCCTGCGCCGCACGATCACGCAGGGCAACGGCTGGTACGGATTCATGCTCGATGTCGAGGGCGCCGCCGCCGCCGTCCAGGCGCTCGAGGAGACCGCCCGCAAGGTCGAGCGCCCCGACCACCTCGGGCCGCTCGAGATCTCGATTACCCCCCGCGGCCGCCTCGACGGCGAGACGGTCGAGCGCTTCGCCGAGGCCGGCGTCCATCGCCTCGTGCCCATGCCCCGCGGCCTCATGGTCCCCACCGACACCCCCGCCGCCGCCCGCGACGAGGTCATCGCCTCAGTCGAGGCCCTCGCGGAGTCGCTGGGGCTGTAGCCCCGGACAGTCGATGACGTTCCGCGCCACGGCAACCGAGAGTCCTTACGTCTAGGGGCCCGGCCAGCACCACCTACAATTCCCAAGAGTTCCCGCTGTGCGCGGCTTGAGGTTGACCCCACCGATGAAGAACCACCCGCCGAACGTCTTCGTAAGTTCGACCATGTACGACTTGAGCGAACTCCGTGCCCAGCTTGGCCAGTTCATTGAGAGGTTGGGCTGGCACCCTGTGATGTCCGAGTACGACTCGTTCCCGATTGACCCAGACCAGACGACGGTCGAGAACTGCCGCCGGAATGTGCGAGAGAACGCTGACGTGTTCGTGATGGTCGTTGGCGCGCGGTACGGCTCTGTCGACGCTGAGGCGGACAGGTCCGTTACGAACCTCGAATTCCTAGAGGCAAAGGCCCGTGGCGTGCCAACCTACGTCTTTGTCAGCAGGGACATCCTCGCGCAGTCCCGTGTGTGGAAGGCGAATCCGGAGTCCGACTTCTCAGGCATTGTCGACACACCTCGCGTCTTTGAGTTCATTGAGTCGTTTCGCGACGGGGGTGGTGTGTGGACCTATCCGTTCGATAGCGCCAAGGACATCGTCAGCACCTTGGGCAACCAGTTCGCATATCTCGTCCAAGACGCCCTAGAGCTGCGTCAGATGGCGCAGGGGAAGGACGAACTCCTGGGGGAGCTTGAGGGCCGTGCCCTAATGCTGGCGCTTCGCCGTGACGACTACTGGGAGGTCAAGCTCTTCGGAACGGTTCTTGAGGAAGAGTTGGACCGCCGGGCCACGTTCCGTCGAGAGATTGAGCATGGGCTTGCGAGTGACGATGTCACCTATATTGATTTGGTCGAGATTGTACCGTGGTCCCTAGACAGGATTCGTGAGTGCAAGCGATTCGCGGCAACTGCGTCGACGATCCTCAACGAGTACCTGCCACAGGCCCTGGGGGAAGAGGGGGAACCAGGAAATCCGACTGAGCTCGCTGAGGTGGCACGCCGTCTTGCACAGCTCTGGGAGGACTGCGCACGTTTCACCTTGCGTTGCCGGGCAGTTCGTGTCGACGACCGTGCAGAACGTCTGGTTGATCTGCTCTCAACCGTGAACGCGAACATGCTTGAGGAGATTTGGGAGTATGGGCACGCTCTTCTACCCCGCCTCAAGGCAGCTATCGAGGCGGCGGCAGTCGGCGGTCCCACGGAAGTGAGTCTGACGCTCGCGCTTACCGCTGATGTCGACGAATTAAACGAGGAGATTGAGCGATTTACTGAAGAGATGGAGCTGCTGCTGGGAATTTGAGCCCTCTACAGGGACTCGGCCCTTGCAGAGGGCTGTTACTCGGGGACGGACGGTGCCTTAGTGGCCCGGCGCGCGACTTAGTGGACCTCAGTGGACTTTCTTGACGTAAGTGGCCACCTGTAGAAGGTCCCCACCTTCCCGAAAGCTCAATGTTTATATGGGGTTTTGCTGGTCGGGGCGACCGGATTTGAACCGATGACCTCTTGACCCCCAGTCAAGTGCGCTACCAGGCTGCGCCACGCCCCGACGCGGCCTTCGAAGCGTACACGATTCCCCTCCTACCCTCGCCTCGTCCGCGTAGGCTTCCCCAATGCGCGTTGTCCCCGCTGCGGCGCAGTCGTTCGAGCTGCGTTCGCTGATCGGCGGCATCTATCTGCCCGCCCTTTTCTTCGGGATCGGGCAGTGGATGATCATCCCGGCCATCCCCCAGTTCGCCGACGAGCTCGGGGCGAGCGTTTTCGTCAGCGGCCTCATCTTCGCCGCCCGCGGCGCCGGCTCCATGGTCGGCGATGTCCCCTCAGGGCTCCTCACGAGCCGCCTCGGTGGCCGCGTCACGATGACCACCGGCGTGCTGTTGACGGCCGTCACCGCGGCGGCCATGGGGTTCAGCTCCGGACCCGTCCTGCTCGGCCTCTTCACCCTGCTGAACGGCATCGCCTTCGCCCTCTGGCACGTCTCCCGCCTCGCCTACATGACCGAGACCGTGCCCGTCGAGTACCGCGGCCGCGCCCTCTCGCTCGTCGGGGGCGTGACGCGCGTCGGCTTCTTCGCGGGACCCATCATCGGTGGCGTCCTCGGGACCTTCGGAGGGCTGGAGACCGTCTTCTTCGCGCAGGCCGCGGTCGTGGGGGTGGCGGCCATCCTCGTCGCGACCCGCCTTCCGCAGGCCCGCGCCGGCGAAGCCGGGACCCCGGAGCGCGCCCCGGTCAGCCTGCGCAGCGTCGCCCTGGCCGAACGCCGCAGCCTCATCGTGGCGGGGTCGGTCGCCGTCGCCCTCGTCCTGATCCGGCACGGACGCCAGTTCCTCATCCCCGTCTGGGGCAGGGAAGCGCTCGACCTCAATCCCTTCGAGATCGGCCTCATCTTCGGCCTCGCCTCCGCCATCGACATGGTCATGTTCTATCCCGTGGGCATGGTGATGGACCGCTGGGGGCGGAAGTGGGCCATCGTTCCCAGCCTCGTCGTGCTTTCCGCCAGCCTCCTCCTCATGCCCCTCACGGGAGGGTTCGGGTCGTTCCTGCTGGTGGGGCTGCTCTCCGGCTTCGGGAACGGGCTGGGAAGTGGGGCTGTCATGACCCTCGGCGCCGACCTCGCCCCGCTCGACGCAGCGGGCGAGTTCCTTGGGCTCTGGCGCCTCGTGGGGGACGTGGGCGCTGTCGCGGCGCCGCCGGTGGTGGGCGGACTCGCGGCTGTGCTCACGCTGGGGACCGCCGCCGCCGCGACGGGCGGGATCGGTCTCCTCGGCGGGGTCGTCATGCTCTTGCTCGTGCGCGAGACGCTTACGCGGTCGTCCGGCGGCGACCGCGCCTCCCCCGGCTAGAGGTCGAGCTCGATGCCTACGGGGCAGTGGTCCGAGCCGAGCGCCTCGCGCTCGATGAAGGCGCTGCGCACCTTCGGCAGCAAGTCCTCGCTCACGAACACGTAGTCGATGCGCCAGCCGATGTTCCGCTCCCGCCGCTGCCGCCACGGGTCCCAGTAGCTGTAGGCGTCGGTCTGGTCGGGGTGCAGCGCCCGGAATGTATCGACGAATCCGCTCGCGACCACGCGGTCGACCCACTCCCGCTCGACCGGCAGGAAACCGGTCTCCTTCTCGTTCGGACGAGCCACGTCAATCTCTGCGTGAGCCACGTTCAGGTCGCCCATGAAGACGACGCTCCGGCCTTCGTCCCGGAGCGCCGCGATGCGTTCGAGGAAGGCCTCGTAGTAGGCCAGCTTGAAGTCGAGCCGCGCGAGCTTGCGCCCGGCGTTCGGGAAGTACGAGGTGAGCAGCACGAACTCCCCGAAGTCCGCCTCGATCACGCGCCCCTCGCGCTCGAACTCGGGCGTCTCCAGGCCGAGGCGCAGGCTCTCGGGCGGCCGCTTCGCCAGGAGCAGGGCGCCGCTGTAGCCCGCCTTCTCGGCGGAGTGCCAGGTGGCGTCGTAGCCGGCCTCGAGCCAGGGGTGCTCCTCTACCTGCTCGGGGCGCGCCTTCACTTCCTGCAGCCCTGCGATGTCCGGCGACGTCCCATCGAGCCAGGCCTGGAACAACCCCGAGCTGAGGCCGGCTCGCAGGCCGTTCACGTTCCAGGAGCAGATACGCAGGGTCGCCATCGCCTACAGGAACTGCCGCGCGACTACGATGACCGCGGCGCTTACGCCCGACACGACCAGGTACTCCGCCACCGTCGAGGGCGTCAGGTCTTCGTCGAGGAGGTGGTGGACCAGCCCGGTCGCGACGTAAAACCCGATAATCATGAGGGCGCCCGTGAGCAGGTCGTCGAGCGGGAAGTAGTAGAGGGCGATGCGCAGCTCCGCCAGCGACACGCCGATCGCCAGCGCCGCCAGCACCGAGGATGCGCCCCTCCCGCGGCTCTCCCGCAGCAGGTCGAGCGCCAGGGCGAAGCTCAATACGCCCACCGCTGCCGTCGAGGCGGGCAGGCTCAGGTCGCGCGTGAAGAACACCGTGAAGAGCGCCAGCGCCGCCAGGTAGGTGACCACCGCCAGCACGAGGCGCATCGACCCGAAGAGCCGTTGCGCCGGTGAGATGGTGTGGTACTCGGCGTAGAGCAGGAGGCCGGTGGCCGCCCCCGCCGCCAGCCCCGCCACCATGCGTCCGTAGCCATCGACCGCTTCGTCGATGAACAGGCCCGCGCCCAGCACTGCCACCAGTGGCAGGAGGGCGTAGCTGAGGGCGCCGAGGTGGCTTCCGCTCCATTCCGGGTGGCTGCGCACCGCCCCCTCGACCGAAGCCGCCGTGATGAGGGCCGTGAGCGCCAGGATCCAGTGCTGTTCGGGCCGGATGTTGAGGTAGGCCGCCAGGCCCGCCATCGCGAGCAGCCCCAGCACCACGGCGCGGCCCGTCGCGCTCAGGGCGGGGATGGGTGGCTCGGCGCGGGCTTCGGCTTCCAGTGCCTACTCCTCCGCCAGCGTGGGCTCCTCGAACCCGTAGATCTCCGCCGCATTCCCCCACCAGAGGCGTTCGCGATCCCCCTCGGAGAGCTGCAGCTCGTCGTAGATCGCCTCGAACCGGTCGATGTGCTCGCGGATATCGTCCATGCCGCAGTCCGAACCGAACACCAGCTTCTCGATGCCGATCTCGTGCCCGATGAGCCGCAGTTCCACCGCGTGCCGCTCGATCGTCTCGCCGCCGCTCATATCAAAGGCCACGTTCGCACGCCAGCGCGCCACGGAGCTCGCGTACTCGTAGTTGCCCTGGTTGCCCAGGTGCGCGCCGATGATGCGAAGGTCGGGGAAGCGCTGCGCGATCGTGTCCAGCTCCTGGGGCGTCATGCGCTTCGCCGAGACATCGCGCATCGGCCAGCGGCCGCGCATCTCCTGCATACGCTTGAACGTCGCCGCCGCCTGCGGGTCGCGCCGAGGATGCGTGATCGAATAGTCGATGCCCCCGCCGATGACGCCCATGTGGAACAGGATGGGCATCCCCAGCCGCTCCGCCGCCGCGTAGGCGGGAAGGTAGTCGGGTTCGTCGTAGGGACGCGCCACGCCGATCAGCTTCAGCCCGCGGTACCCCATCGCGTGCAGTTCCTCGACCTCGTCGCGGCCGATCACCTCGGGGTCGATCATGGCCACCGGCACGAACAGGTCGGGGTAGCCCTTCAGGATTTCGATGCCGCGCTCGTAGCCCGGACCGAAGCGCCCGCCCGTGAGCACGCAGCCCTTCGTGATGCCCGCCGAGGTCGCGACCTCGGCCAGGCGCTCGATCATCGGCGCCGGGTCGGCGTCGGGCTTCTCCCAGTCGCGCGGGAAGTGGATGTGGACGTCGAAAATCTTCATCGCGGGGACGCCCGTGGGCGTTCGGGAAAGTGTAGCACGCGCTCCCTTCCTCCCCAGGATGCCGCCCGCCCTAGAAGACCCGCTCGGCGAACTCCTCGAGTGCTCCAATGGCCTCCCGCGATGAGCGCCAGAGGGTCACGACCACGCGGTTGACCCCCGCCTCCTCCAGCGCCTCCGCGTCCGCGCGGGTCATCGTGGCAGAACCGCCGACGGTCACGTCGAAGGGCTGGTCGGCGCGGCCGTAGCGCTCGCGCAGCTCGGTGAGCCTGGCGATGTGCTCGCGGGCGCTCTCGGGCGTGTGGCGCAGCGCGTACCAGCCGTCACCGAACCGTGCCGCGCGACGCAGGGCCGCCGGCGTCTCGCCCCCCACGAGGATGGGCGGGTGCGGCTTCTGGAACGGCTTCGGCTCGAACACCGCCGGACCGAGGTCGTAGTGCTCGCCGTGGAACTCTGGCTCCGGCTCCGTCCACAGCGCCCGCAGCATCTGGATGCACTCGTCCGTGCGCGCTCCCCGCGTGTGGAACTCGAGCCCGACCTGGTCGAACTCCTCCTCCAGCCAGCCAGCCCCCACCCCGAATAGCACGCGCCCCCGCGAGAGGTAGTCGAGGTCGGCCACGCGCTTCGCCGTCTGCACGGGTTCACGCAGGGGCAGGATGTAAACCGCGGTCCCGAAGCGGATGGTCGTCGTGTGCGAGGCGATGTACGTGAACACCGTGAGCCCGTCCATGAACGGCCAGCGCGGGTCGAGCGGGGCCTGCCCGTCCTCCGCATAGGGGTAGGTGGAGGGCATCTCCGGCGGGAAGATCAGGTGGTCTGGCCGCCACAGCGACTCGAACCCGAGCTCTTCCGCCTTCTGCGCCGCTGCGATCAGCGCCTCGCCCCGTATGCCGTGGATGACCGTGCCGAACTTCATGCCCGCGCCTCCCTGCTGAAGATAAGCCCGCCACTGGCGAGTGACCCCGCCCCAACGGTCGCGACGGTGTGCGCCGCTCCCTCGATCTGCCGCGCCCCCGCCCGCCCCGTGACTTGCAGCACCGCTTCGGCGATCTGCGCCATACCGTGCAGCCGGCCCTCCCCCAACGAGCAGCCGGAGGTGTTCAGCGGCAGCTCACCGTCAAGCGCCGTCGCCCCCGAGGCGATGTAGTTCGCCGCCTCCCCGCGCTTCACGAACCCCAGCGCCTCCAGCCACACGTAGAGGAAGATGCTGAAGCCGTCGTACAGCATGGCCACGTCGATGTCGTCTGGCCCGAGGCCCGCCGAGGCCCACAGCTTCTTCCCCATCGCCGTTCCGCCATCCCACATGTTCTCGGAGTCGGTGAAGCCGCCACGCGTCGGCCAGGTCGTCTGCGCGTGGCCCGTGATGTAGGCGGGCGGCTGGGCGAGGTCGCGCGCCCGTTCGGCGCTCGCCAGCACCACCGCCACGCAGCCGTCCACGGGGATATCGCAGTCGTACAGGCAGAAGGGGTCGGCCACCATGGGCGCGTCCAGGTAGTCCTCCACCGTGAGCGGGGTTCCGTGCCAGTAGGCCTTCGGATTGAGCTGCGTGTTCTCGCGGTTCTGCACGATGAACGCCGCCATGTCCTCGCGCGTCGAGCCGTGGTCGTGCATGTACTTCCGCAGCGCGACCGACTGCCAGGCCGCCGGCATGGTGAACCCGTAGGGCGCCCGGAACTGGTGCTCCCCTGCCGCTCTCGCCAGGGAGAAGTCGCTGTAGCGACCCTTGGGCACGTTCACCGCCCGCCAGACCAGCGCGTAGGTGCACGCCCCCGAGGCCACCGCTGCCGCTGCCGCCATGATCGTGTCGGGGCATAGCCCCGGGGTCTGGACGTGCCAGCGGATGTCGTGCTCCCGCCCCAGCAGCTGGGACATCTTCGGGACGGTCACGATGTCGATGCCTTCGAGGTCGCCCGTGTTGCCGTAGGCGGCGATGTTGGGAATGGTGCCGAGCCCGTCGATGTCGTCGATGGTGAGCCCCGCGTCGGCGGTCGCGGCTTCAGCCGCCTCGCGTGCGAAGTGCGCCAGCGGCCGCGGCGAACGCCGCTCAAGCTTCGAGTAGCCCACGCCCACGATCGCTGCCCGTCCCGAGAATCCGTCCATGGCTCAGTCCTCCCCGTCCGGTTCGAACTGGGGCAGCGCAATGTCCTCGGTCAGCCGCTCGAACGTGACCCGCAGCGGCATGCCGATGCGCACGTCCTCGGGCCCCACGTTGACGACGTTCGCGACCAGTACGAGCCGCTCCTGCTCGATCAGCTCGATGATGCCGATCACATACGGCTCGTCCTCGGCGAAACCCGCGGTAACGTTGTCCCGCACGACCGTGTGCGTGTAGACCCGCGCCTTCCCGCTCACCTCGCGGAACTCCAGGTCCGGAGTCTGGCAGCGGGGGCAGAGGGCCTCCGGTGGGTGCACGTAGTAGTCGCAGGCCTCGCAGTGCTGGATGGCGAGCACGCCCCGGTTGGCCGCCTCCCAGAACGGCGCCGTCACCTCGTCCGGGACCGGCACGGGTTTGATGGCGGGTGCGCCCTCGCTGCTCATGTGGTGTCGCCCTCGCCGCGGATGGCATCGCCGTGTTCATCGAGGTGTGGGGCGCGCCGTCGCGGGCGCACCTCTGAGTGTTGCGCGACGAAGGCGCTGCCGGCGTAGGGCAGCACCCCTTCGGGCTCGCCGTGGTCCAGCTCGATCCAGAAGTCGCGGGCTGCCAGGTGGGGGTCGTCGAGCAGGTCCTCGGGGTTGAGGATGGCGCTGAAGATGAGCGCCCGCGCCTGCGCCCCGTGGAAGATCTCGTCCGCCGTCTTCGTCGCCACGAACCTGCCGATGACCTCCGAGATGTGGTCGGCCTCTTCGCGGAAAATCTCCGGGACGAAGTACTTCGGGTCGGTCAGGTCCTCGGCCATGCCGTGCTCGTCCAGCCACGAGACGAGCCCCTCCCAGGCGCGCGGGCTCACGTTCACAAGCTGCGCGTTGATGTAGCGGCCGTCCGCCGCCCGGTGCTGCCAGGCGGGGGTCGGCGCGACGCTCGCGTGCCGCCCCGTGCGCCGGGTGACCACCTTGCCGGTGTAGTCGAACTGGGGCAGCGCGTTCTCCGTCATCCCGGAGCAGGCGTCGTGGACGGAGAGGTCGATGAACGTGCCCGTGCCCGCCTGCAACGCCGCCAGCGCTGCGATGAACGCCCAGCTTCCCGCCATGTGCCCCGCCTGGTTGCCCTGGCCGTTAATCGGCGGACTCGCGGGCATGTCGTCGTAGCCGTTCATCATCATCTGCCCGCCGAGCGCCTGGTGGACGAGGTCGCTCCCCCGCCAAGAGGCCAGCGGCCCCTCCTGCCCGAACGGCGTGAGCGCCACGTGCACGAGCCCTTCGTTGGCCGCCGCGATCGCGTCGCGGGTCAGCCCCAGCCCCGCAAGCCCACCCGCCTCGCTCCCGTCCAGGAGCACGTCCGCCCCCGCCAGCAGTCGCAGGAACGCCTCGCGTTCCTCCCCGTCGGTCAGGTCGAGGACAACGCTCTCCTTGTCCGTGTTGTAGTGCCAGAAGTGCAGGCTCGACTCCGCCTCCTCACGCCCGCGGAACCACGGTGCGTAGCCTCGCGTCTCTGCGCCGCCGGGCGGCTCCACCAGCACCACCCGCGCCCCCGCCTGCGCGAAGAGCTTGCCGCACCATTCCGTGCGCGGCCCCGCCAGCTCCACGACCGTCAGGTGCTCAAGCGTCCCTGTCATGCGCGCTGCGCCTCCTCCAGCGTGATCGCGTCGTCGATGATGGCGTCCGCCTTCAGTTGCTCCAGCCGCTCCTCCGGGTAGCCCAGCAGGTCGCGCAGGACGTCGCGCGTGTCCGCGCCCAGCCACGGCGAGGGCGTCTGCACCCCCACTTCGAAGCCGTCCATCTGCACGGGGATGTCCTCGTACCGCTTCTCCCCCAGCACCGGGTCGTCGAGCGTCGTGTAGAGCTCGCGGAAAGCGAGCTGCGGGTCGCCATGCACCTTGTCCTCGACCGTCTGCGCGACCCCCGCGGGCACACCCGCTTCCTGCAGCGCGACCATCGCCTCGCGGGCGTTACGATCGCGCGTCCACGCCTCGATGCGCGCGTCGACCTCGTCCTCGTGCGCGAGCCGCCCCGCCAGCGTCGCCAGGTCTCCGCGCTCCGCAAGGTCGTCCGCCCCCAGCACCCGGCACAGCGCCGACCACTCCTCCGGCTCCCGCACCGAGATCGCCAGCCACGAGTCCTCCCCCCGGCAGCGGTAGGCGTTGTTCGGACAGAAGTTGCCGTACAGGTCGCGGTTGCCCTTCGGTCGCACCTGCGCCCCGTTCATGGCGACATCGAGCAGCATCGGCCCAAGCAGGGCGCATCCATGCTGGCTCTGCCCGGCGTCGAAGAACTCGCCCTCGCCGGTCGCCCGCCGCCGCTCCAGCCCCTTCAGGATGGCGGCCGCGTTCATGACGGCGCCCATGTGGTCCATGTAGGAGAAGCCCCAGCCAGCGGGCTCGCGGTCTGGTAGGCCCGAGGTCGCCGTCAGGCCGCTGTACGCCTGCGCCGTCGGCCCGACCGAGCGGTAGCCAGCGTACGGACCGGTCTGCCCGAACCCCGAGGCCGACAGGTAGATGATGTCCGGGCGGATGGCGCGCACCGACTCGTAGTCGAGTCCCCAGCGCTTCATCACGCCGGGCGAGAAGCTCTCCGCGATCACATCGCAGTGTGGGATCAGCTCTCGCGCGATGTCCTTGCCGGCGTCCGTCGACATGTCGATGGCGACGCTCCGCTTGCCCACGTTGATCTGCGCGAAGAAGCCGCCCCGGTTCATCCCCGGACGCCCGTCCGCGTGCGGCCCCGAGAGCCGCAGGAAGTCGAGCGCGGGCGGGTGCGGCCACTCGATTCGCAGGATCTCCGCCCCCAGCGTTGCGAGGATGCGGGTCGAGCCCGCCCCCGCCAGGTGCCGCGTGAAGTCGAGCACGCGGATGCCGTCGAGGGGGCCGGGCAGGGAGCCGCTCGCCGGCATGCCCTAGCCGCCGTCCAGCAGTTCGAGGGCGCGCCGCATGAGGTAAGGCGTCGAGAGGGCCGTGTCCTCCCACGACTCGTCCGGGCGCTTGCCCGAGCGGTGCAGGTACAGGTTGAAGCCGCTGATGATCCCGAACTTGTACGCCGCCAGCGCGCGGTACCAGGCGATGTCGCCCGGGTCGCTGCCGTACGTGTCGATGTACTCGGCGATGAGCTCATCCGGGGAAGGCAGTGCGTGCCGGAGCCCGTTTTTCCATGCGGTCGCGTCCGCGAACGTGATCACCCAGCCGAGGTCGTTCAGCGTCGCCCCCACCCCCCACAGCTCCCAGTCGATGATCGCCTGGAGCTTCCCGTCGAAGTTGTAGAACACGTTCGACCACTGGAAGTCGCCGTGGAAGATGCCGATGCGGGGAGCGTCCGGGAGGCGCTCCAGCAGTTTCTCTCGCACGGCCGGGGCGAGCGCCACCAGGTCCATGTCGCCCGAGCGCTCGTAGAAGCGGTCCCAGCGGGTCACGTCCGGCTCCAGCTCCAGCGGCGGGCCGTCGTCGGGCACGAATTCCTGCCAGTCGAGCAGGTGCAGTGACGCCAGCGCGCGCATCGCCTGGAAGGCGACGGGCCGCATCTCCTCGGCGGGCATCTCCCAGCCCCAGTCGCTGCGCAGCACATCGCCATCGAGCTTGTTCACGATGAAGTACGGCGATCCGAACCAGCGCTCGTCCTCGCCCGACCAGACCACGTCGACCACCGGTACGTCGGTGTCCCGCAGCGCATGCACGACGCGCGCCTGCCGGATCACGTCGGCCGTGCCTACGCGACGCACGTTCGGCGGTGGCACGCGCAGCACGTAGGAGCGCGATTCACCATTCGAGGTCGCCGTGAATCCGAAGGAGAAGCCCGCGTGCCCCGGCATCGCCTCGACGTCCGAGACAGTTACCTCGGGATCGCCAAGGTGCTCGCGACAGAACGGGACGAGGCGTTCGGAAAGCTCGGCGAGGTCCATCAGTGCCTCCGCGCTGGCGTCGCGATGATACGCGCGCCGCCGAGGCGCTTCCTAGTCCATCGCCTGCGCGTGCTCGAGCACCGCCGCCCACGGTGTGCGCTGCTCGATCAGGGGGCGGTACGACGAGAGCTGCTGCGGCATGTTGAACGTCAGGCCGCCCACGATGATGCCGTCGCGCTGGTACCCGGCCACGAATTCGAGGCTCTCCAGCGAGCCGTGCAACACCTCGAATGGGTCGTCCGGGCGCATGTGGCCCAGCGACTGGATGCTCGCGTCGTACTGGTCCGACCAGACGTAGGGCACCGACGCGAATGGCCGCGCCTCGCCCGGCTCGGCCAGCAGGTTGCGCGCAACCTGGCGGCTCTGGTGGATCACGTTCGTCCAGTGCTCGACCCGCATCTCCTCTTCGTAGATGGGGTTGTACCAGCGGCATACGTCCCCGATGGCGTAGACGGCCGGCGCCGCCATGAGGGTGGAGTCGCAGACGATGCCGTCGCGCAGCTCCAGTCCCGACCCCTCCAGCCACCCCGTCTCCGGCGCGACCCCGATCCCGACCACCACCAGGTCCGCCTCCACCGTCGACCCATCCGCCAGCACAACCCGCTCGACCCGCTCATCCCCCTCGAACCCCGCCACGAGTGCGCCACAGCGAACATCCACCCCGCGCTGGCGGTGCAGGTTCGCGCAGGCCTCCCCGACCTCCGCGCCGACCGCGTTCGCGAGCGGCGCCGGCAGGGCTTCGATCAGCGTCACCTCGAGCCCCGCGCTACGGGCGACCGATGCCACTTCCGCGCCGATGAACCCCGCGCCCACCACCGCCACCCGCGGCTCCTTCGCCAGCTCGGCGCGGATCCGCATCGAGTCGTCGATGGTGCGCAGCGTGTAGATGCCCGCGAGGTCGGGCGTGTTCGGGAGCGTTCGCGGCGTCGCGCCCGTGGCGATGACGAGTGCGTCGAAGGCGACGCTGCCGCCGTCGCTCAGCGCGACTTCGCGCGCCTCCAGGTCCAGCCCCTCCGCGCGCACACCGAGCCGCAGGTCGAGGGCCAGCTTGTCGACGGTGTCGGGTGCGTCGAGCAGCGTCTGCTCGGGTCCCCACTGGCCCGCCAGCAGCTGTTTCGAGAGAGGCGGGCGGTCGTAGGGGTAGTGGGGCTCGGCCCCGATGAGGGTGATGCTTCCCTCGAACTTGCCCCGCCCGCGCAGACCCTGCGCCGTGCGAAGCCCGCCCAGGGAAGCGCCGACGATGGCGATTCGCTCGGGATGAGGCATCGCGCGATTCTCTGGAGCGTCCGCTGTGGCGTCAACCGCGTTCGTGGCGTGCCCAGCTCCCAGCCCCCACAATGCCCCCCGCCGCCGGTACGTCCGGTGCGAGAGGAGCCCACCCGATGGCCACCCGCGAAGCAATCGTCGAGACCATCCGCAAGAGCGACGCCCGTGCCGAGGCGCTGCGCGAGCGCATCATCGCCGCCCCCGAGGCGCCCCTCGCCGATGGCGAGTGGAGCGTCCGCGATGCGCTCTGCCACCTCGCCGCCCGCGCCAACCCCCTCCCCTTGATCGACATGGTGAGCGCGATGCTGGAGGCTGAAGGCGAGCCGCCCGCAATCGACCCCGATGCCCAGAACGCGGCGCAGATCACCGAGCGCGCGGGCAAGTCCGCCGCGGAGGTCCTCGACGAGATGCACGCCGCCTACGAGGAGGCGATCGCCGGCATCGCGACGCTCGACGACGACACGCTGGGGAAGGGCCTGAAGCTGCCCGGCATGGAGAACGAGATCCAGATGTCCGACCTCGTCGTCATGTCCATGGGCATGCACGTCGATTCCCACCTCGGCGACGTCGAGGCTGCGCTGGACGCCGCCGGCGCCTAGCTCAGCTCGGTAGAACGGAGGCGGCGTCGAGGTCCTCGATCGCCGTGAAGCAGCGGCGCGAGACCTCTGTGGCCAGCTCCAGGTGGCGTGCGCTGTCCCCGGCCAGCCCTCCTCCCATCCCGATGGGGTAGACCGCGCACCAGAGGATCGCCAGCCGGTAGTCCTCGAAGCAGTCGTCGAACGAGTAATCCCTCACGCCGGCCGCCACGAGCGTGTCGTGGTAGCGCCGCACGAGGTCCCGCTCGGTCGCGCGTCGCTGCTCGACATCGAGGCTCTGGCTGGTGAAGTAGGCGATGTCGTAGGGACCGCGAGCGCGCGCCATCAGCTGGAAGTCGATAACCGTGATGGGATCGCCCTCCCGCTCCGGGAAGAACATGTTGTCGAGCCGGTAGTCCCCGTGGATGACCGTCACCGGCGGCGTCGCGAACCGCTTGAACACCCAGTCCATGTTTGCCCACGTGCGCTCCACGCCCGATACCAGGGCGGGCGTGAGCATGTGTCCGAAGTTCTCCTGGTAGACCGGCCAGAACCCCTGCAGCGTCGCCGGCGCCATCTGCCAGACAGGCCCGTCCGTCTTCGGAATCCACGCCAGTTCATCGGTGTCTGCCTTGCCCCACCAGGTCGCATGGAACCCGGCGGACTGGGTCACCACCTGCTCCGCTTCCGCCGGAGAGGGCGAGGTCATCTGGTCGCCGATGCGCAGCTTGCCCTGCAGGTCCTCCAGGACCGTCACGCCGTCGCCCACCTCGGAGTCGTAGGCGGTGTAGTACGCCCGCACAGTTGGCATCGCCGTAAGCGAAGGCCGCAGGTCTTGGAAGAAGCGCGCCTCGGACACGTAGATGCCGTACTGCCGCGCGAAGTCCCGGTTGAACTCCGCCTGCGCCGCGAACTTCGCGATCAGCGTGTCCGGCGCGCCTGCGCGAGGCCGGTCGTAGGTCAGCGTTAGCCGTGCGAGAGAACCAAGGAATCCGAAGGCCTCGCCCATGGGGCTTGCTTCCACGCCCACGACGCGCTCGTCCTCCAGCGTTCCGCTCGAACGCAGCGCGGCGGTGAGCCAGTCGGGCGTGAAGTCATCGGCTGTCAGGGGGATGGGCAGGTCGCTCATGGGCACACTCCGGTGGGGTTGCGTCTTGTCGTCTCTGGTCCCGACCGGCTCAGCTCGGCAGGACCGAGACCGAGTCGAGGTCGAGGATGGTGTTGAACGACCGCTTCGAGACCTCGGCCGCGATCTGCACGGCGCGCTCGTTGTGGGCCATGCCCCCGCCCATCGCGACGGGGTACATCACGCACCAGAGCGAAGCGAGCCGGTAGTCCTCGAAGCAGTCGTCGAAGGAGTAGTCCCGCACGCCGCCGGCCACGAGGCCGTCGTGGTAGCGCTTTACGAGCGCCCGCTCGTGCTCGCGCCGGAGCTCCACGTCGATGCTCTGGCTCATGAAGTAGGCCACGTCGTAAGGCCCCCGCCCGCGCGACATGAGCTGCCAGTCGATGATCGTGATGGGGTCGCCTTCCCTGGCCGGGAAGAACATGTTGTCCATGCGGTAGTCGCCGTGGACGAGCGTCATCGGCCCCCGGCTGAGCTGCTGTCCCAGCCAGGGCAGCCCCTCCCACGTGCGCTCGATGATGTCCGCCATGCCGGGCAGCAGGAGGTGCCCCGAGTCCTGCTGGTAGGTCGGCCAGAGGGAAGGCAGGGTCTGCGCGGTCATCGCCCAGACCGGCCCGTCGAAGGCCGGCACCCACGAGATCGTGTCTTCGTCCGTCCTGCCCCACCAGGTCGCGTGCAGGTCGGCGATCTGCGTCATCAGCTGTTCCGCCTCCCTCACCGAGGCGCCGGCGAGCTGGTCGCCCACCCGCAGCTTCCCGTCGAGGTCCTCGAGCAGGATCACGCCGTTTCCCGTCTCCTCGTCGATGTCGGCGTAGAAGGCCTCGGGCGTCGGCATGGCCGTGATCGTGCTCTTAATCTCGTTGAAGAAGCGCGCCTCGCGCTGGTACACCTGGTACTGCACCGCAAGGCCCCGGTTCACGTCCACGAGCGCGGGGAACTTGGCCACGACGGTTGCCGGGGCGCCCGCACGGGGTCGGTCGTAGGTGAGCGCGAGCCGCGCCAGCGATCCCAGGAAGCCCGCGCCCTCGCCCACCGGCGTCGCCTCGACGGCCGTCACGCGTTCGTCCGCCAGCGTCCCGCTTGAACGCAGGGCATCGGTCACCCAGTCGGGCGTGAACTCCTCGGCGGTCATCGGAACTGGCAGATCAGACATGGGGTTCCCTCCAGCCCGGCATCCTAGGACGCTGCCACCTTGCGGGCCACGCTGAAAGGGGGCCTGCCTTGCCTTCCCTGCTCGCACCTCGTATCCCTTACGCACCACGCACCGGGAGGCGACCATGAACGGCGCAGAACTGAAGGCAAAGACCCGCGCGGGAGGCATCGTCTACGGGACGATGCTTTCGGCCGCCCGTAACCCCCGCTGGGCGACGACCGTCGCCGGCCTCGGCCTCGACTACGTCATCGTCGACAGCGAGCACGCCCCCCGCGGCCGCACCGAGATCGCCGACCTCCTCGCTGGACTGAACAGCGTCGACATCGTCCCCATCGTGCGCGTCCCCATCCCCAGCTCCCACTACATAACAATGGCCCTCGACGCAGGCGCGCAGGGCATCCTCGCCCCCTACTGCGAGACCGTGGACGAAGTGCGCGAGGTCGTGGGGGCGAGCAAGTGGCGGCCGCTCAAAGGCGAGCTCGTACGGCGCGTGGTCGAACAGGGCGAGTTCCCCAGCGACGCTTCCCGCGAGTACCTCGAGCGACGCAACCGCAACAGCGTCTGCATCGTCGGCATCGAGAGCGTGCCCGCCATGGAGGCGCTCGAGGACATCGTCGCCATCGAGGGCGTCGACGCGATCTTCGTCGGACCGAACGATCTCAGCATCTCCCTCGGCGTGCCCGACCAGTACGACCACCCCGAGTACGAAGCGGCCCTGCGCACCATCATCGCCACCTGCCAGGCGCGCAATGTGCCCGTTCTCATCCACCACCAGACCACCGAACTGTCGCAGAAGTGGCTGCGCGAGGGCGCCCGTTTCGTGCTGCACTGCACGGAGACGCGCGCCGTCCACAACGCCTTCCGCGCCGACTTCGCCGCCATCCGCGCCGTCGGCGAGGAAGTTGGCGGTGGCGAGGCCGAGGACGTGGGCGAGTCGACCGAAACCATCTGAGGGCGCTACTCCGCCGAGGCTCGCTCCGACGCGTATACTCACCGCACCTTCACGGGAGGCCGATTTGTCATGCCTGAATTCCAAACCGTTCTCTACGAAAACCTGACCCCTGAGATCGTGCGCGTTCGCATGAACCGCCCCGAGGCCCGAAATGCCCAGGACCTGCGGCTCACGCGCGACCTCAACGACGCCTTCGACTACGCCAACCAGGACGACCAGGTGAAGGTCATCATCCTGAGCGGCGAGGGCCCCCATTTCAACTCCGGCCACGACATGCGCGGAGGCACGGGCCTCGGCTTCAACGATGTCCGGCCGGTGGGTACGTGGGCCAACTTCGACCTCGAGGGCGCCGAGGGCGCGATGGCCAAGGAGGAGGAGATCTACCTCCAGATGTGCCGCCGTTGGCGCAACCTCCCCAAGCCCATGATCGCCGAGGTCCATGGCAAGACCATCGCTGGCGGCCTCATGCTGGCCTGGGTCTGTGACATCATCATCGCCTCCGAGGACGCCGAGTTCCGCGACCTGGTCGTTGGCTGGGGCATCCCGGGCGTCGAGTACTTCGCCCATCCGTGGGAGTTCGGCCATCGCCTCGCCCGCCAGATGCTCTACACGGGTGACTGGGTGAGCGCCCAGCGCGCCTACGAGGCGGGCATGGTGAACGAGGTCGTACCCCGCGACGAGCTGAGCGAATACGTCGAGAACCTGGCCCACAAGATCGCGGAGAAGCCGTCCTTCGGCCTCAAGATCACGAAGGAAGCGGTCAACCAGACGCAGGACGCGCAGGGTCTCTGGAACGCCCAGCAGGCCGTGTTCATCATGCACACGCTGGCGCACACGCACTGGCGCGAGGTCAGCGGCGCCGGCATCTACCAGGGTGAGGGTGCGGCCCCGAGGCCGGGCGGCGGCGCCCGCAGGGAAGCCTCGGCGGCCAACTGACCCAACCCCATCGCAACCAGCACGAGCGGGCGGCTTCAGGGCCGCCCGCTTCGATCCAGGAGGTCACCCGTGCTCTTCGACATCCTCACGCGTCTCAACATCCTCCGCCCCGTCGAGAGCTTCCTCGTGCGTTACATCGGCTGGTCCCTGATCAGCGCGCACATCAGCCGCCAGAGCGGCGTCCCCTACGTCCCCACGGCCATGCTCACGACCGTCGGGCGCAGCAGCGGCGACCTTCGCTCCGTGCCCCTCTTCTACTTCCGTGACGGCCGCGACTTCGTCCTCATCGGCTCGAAGGGTGGCGCTCCCGCGCACCCCGCCTGGTTCCCGAACCTGGTCGCCAACCCGCAGGCCTGGATGACCGTGAACCGCCGCCGCATCCCCGTCACCGCCGAGGTCGTCGAGGGCGAAGACCGCGACCGCCTCTGGTCGATCGCCGCCGCCGCCTACCCGCCTTACACCGAGTACCAGGAGCGAGCCAACCCCCGCCAGATCCCGGTCGTCCGCCTGCGTAGGCGCTAGAATCTGCTTGTGACCAGCAATGTGGACCCCGATGGCGAGTATCCGGGAACGGACCTGGCGTACGAGATCGCGGTGGAGTCCTATTCGCTCTCGGAACGACGTTGGGATGCCGTCCACCAACGAATCGATGTCACCCTGTCGTTCGTGACGACCGTGACCGTAGCTGCTCCAGTGGTGGCTGCAGCAGTACTTGAGAGTCCTGACTTCGCGTCTCCCTTGTTGTTCGCCGCCGGGGCTGTCTACCTCGCGCTTGTGCTTGTCGCCCTTGTGGCGAGGTCAACGGGATCGCTTCGACAACTTTCTCCGAAGCGCCTCTACGAGGGCTGGCTGCAGCTTGAGGAGACTGACTTCAAGCGCCGAATGATCTACTGGTCGGGCGAGCACGCGGACGAGGCGCGCAAACAGGCCTACGGCAAGACGCTCGCGGCAACTCTTCTGGTGGGGCTCTTCGCGATTGAGGGAGTGCTGTTTCTTGTCTGGCTCGTGCAGGGAGCCTAGCGGGGGGGCCTACCGCCGGTCTTTATCTCCCAGGTCGGGTCGCTCTCAGGCGGAGGGGGCGCTGGCGGTTTTGACTGCGGCGTCGGTACTGGCTTGCCCATGACAGTAGTGTAGCAACCCTGGCTCGTGCCGGTCCTCATTGGGGCCTCGCGAACTCAAACGGGTTCTCAAGGGTCGTCCAGTCGAAAGTGTAGACATCGGGGATTCGAGGCATGAGTTCCAAAGGGAAGCCATCGCCGGGTACCCCTGTCTCCTTGAGGGTGACCACCCCTGTGAGTGGAGGCAGTCCTGAGGAACGGCAGTGGCTCATGATCAGGTCGAGCATCGGCACGAGCCCCCGCTCGTGAGTGCCAAGTTTCTCGGCCAACTCCGTGTAGGTGATCCTTCCCGGCCAGTACAGGTAGGTAACGCTGCGCTCGCCCTCAGCCGCAAGGCTGGTCAGTAGGGGCCATGCTTGCTGCGCTTGGCTCTCGGCGAGGGTAGCCACTGCCCCTACCGCGGTGCGAGCCGCAGCGCCCCGTCCAGACGGATCGTCTCGCCGTTGATCATCGGGTTTTCGATGATCGAGCAGGCGAGCTGTGCGTATTCCTCCGGCTTGCCCAGGCGCGTGGGGAAGGGCGTGACGTTCCCGAGGGCCTCGCGCGCCTCGTCCGGCAAGCCCATCAGCATGGGCGTCAGGAAGAGGCCCGGGGCGATCGTGTTGTTGCGCACCCCGTTCCGCGAGAGGTCACGTGCGATCGGCAGGGTCATCCCCACCACGCCGCCCTTCGAGGCCGAGTAGGCCGCCTGCCCGATCTGCCCCTCGAACGCCGCTACCGAGGCGGTGTTGATGATCACGCCCCGCTCGCCGTCTTCGGTCGGGTCGTTCTTGACCATTTCCGTCGCCGCCACCCGGATCGCGTTGAACGTGCCGATGAGGTTGATGTTCACCGTGCGCGTGAAAAGCTCCAGGTTTGCCGGGCCTTCGCGACCGACCGTGCGGTCCGCCGTGGCGATGCCCGCGCAGTTGATGAGGATATGCACGCCACCGTGCGCCTCTGCGGCCGCCGCCACCGCCTGCGTGACCTCCCCGTCGCTGGTCACGTCCGCCTCGGTGAAGATGCCGCCGAGGTCGCCGGCGACGTCCGCGCCGTTTGAGCGTCCCAGGTCGAGGATCGCGATCTTCGCGCCCCGCGCATGCAGTGCGCGCGCCGTGGCCTCCCCGAGTCCGGAACCCCCGCCTGTCACGATCGCGCTTAGTCCGTTGATGTCCATGTCAGCTCTCCATAGCCGTGGTGGTGCCGGGAGGGTTCTACCACGTACGCCGCCGCCGGGCGATTCCGCCGCCTGCATGCGGCGTACACTGCGGATGGGTCGAACACCGCTTCGGGAGGTGACGATGGCGACCGAAGCCGAGTCCCGCAAGGACACCGCTGCATCCTGGTCCGACGCCGTTGACGAGATCGAGCGTCGTCGCGAGTTGGCCGCCCGCATGGGCGGCGAGGAGCGTGTCGCCCGCCAGCGGGCCCAGGGGAAGCTCACCATCCGCGAGCGCATCGACCGCTTCGTCGACCCCGGCTCCTTCTTCGAGATTGGCGGTATGGCGGGAACCGGCGAATACGACGCCGACGGTCGCCTGAAGGACTTCATCCCTGCCGGCTACGTGCTTGGGCTCGGCAACGTCGATGGCCGCGAGGTCTGCGTCGGCGGTGAGGACTTCACCGTGCGTGGCGGCTCTGGCGGTGGGGGCAAGGGGCCGGGCCGCTGGCTGCAGCCCGCCGCCCCCCAGCGCCGCATCCCCCTGGTGCGGTTCGCCGACGGCGCCGGCGCCTCCGCCCGCAGCTACGACGACGCCGGCCGAATGCACCTCCCCGACGGCAATCAGTGGGCACGCGACGCCGAGCTGCTCTCGAAGGTGCCCGTGTGTTCCGCCATCGTGGGCCCTTCAGCGGGTCACGTTGCGGGACGTGCCGTGCTCTCGCACTTCAGCGTGATGGTGCGCGGGCAAGGCCAGGTCTTTGCCGCCGGACCGCCGGTCGTGAAGCGCGCCATCGGCGAAGACCTCACGAAGGAGGAGCTCGGTGGCGTGGGGGTGCACGTCCGGTCCAGCGGCGTCGTCGACAACGAGGCCGAGGACGAAGACGACGCCTTCCGCCAGATACGCGCCTTCCTTCGCTACATGCCCCAGAACGTCTGGGAGATGCCGCCCCGCACCAGCACCGGGGACCCCGCCGATCGCCGCGAAGAGTCCCTGCTCTCCATCGTTCCGCGCGACCGCACGCGCTGGTACGACATGCGCGAGCTCATCAAGCTCGTCGTCGACAACGGCGAGCTCTTCGAGATGCGCCGCTCCTTCGGACGCAGCCTGATCACCGCCTTCGCCCGTTTCGACGGCTACCCCGTCGGCATCATCGCCAACGACCCCAAGGTCTACGCGGGCGCCATGACCGCCGACTCCGCGGACAAGCAGACCCACTTCGTCGACCTCTGCAACACTTTCAGCATCCCCGTCGTTCTCTTCGTCGATGTGCCCGGCTTCATGATCGGCTCGCGTTCCGAGCGCGAGGGCGTGATGCGAGCCGGGATGCGGGCCGTCGTCGCGGGCGCCAGCGCCAGCATCCCCTCGATCGCGATCCAGATACGGAAGTCGTACGGCATGGCCGGGGATGCGGCCGCCTGCCTCGGCGGCCCGGACGCGCTCAAGATGCGCTTCGGCTGGCCCTCGGGCGAGTGGGGCTCGATCCCCATCGAGGGAGGAGTCGCCGCCGCCTATCGCCGCGAGATCGAGAACGCCGACGACCCCGAGGCCCGGCGCGCCGAGATCGAGGAGCGCCTCCTGCAGGGCCGCTCGCCCTTCAAGGTGGCCGAGGCGTTCGAGATTCTCGACATCATTGATCCGCGCGAGACGCGCGCCACCATCTGTCGCTTCATCGCCGGCGCGCAGGAGACGCTGCGCCGCAACCTCGGGCCCAAAGGCCCCGTTCGCCCCTGACGCACGGAGCGCATGTGGCGGACGGCATCAGCGTAGTCGAACTCGGAGGGGGCCTCGCCTCGGCCTGGTGCGGGCGCCTCCTCGCGGGCGCCGGGGCCGATGTCGTTGTGTGCGAACCCGAGGGCGGGAGCCGCCTGCGGTCCGCCCACCCCCTCCTTCCCAACGGACGCTCGGCCCTCTTCGAGTACCTCGGGATGTACAAGCGCTCCGCCGCCGTTTCCGACGCCGAACTTGACCGGCTGGTTGCCAGGGTTGACATCGTCATCGACGAGGTCGATGTCGAGGCGGGCGAGTCGCCCGATGTCGTCGCCGGGCGAGCGGAGCGCTTCCGCCGCATCAATCCAGGTCTAGTCGCTGTTGTGTGCGGGCCCTTCGGCCTGATCGGTCCCTATGCCGGACGCCGCTCCTCAGCGCTCGTCGACTGGGCGATGAGCGGCTACCCCGCCATCACCGGCGACCCCGACCGCGAGCCGCTGCAGGGCGGCGGACCATGGTGTGCGTACGTGAACGGGCTCACGGCCTCGGTCGGAGCCCTCGCCGCCCTGCGCACGGCCGAACGGACCGGTCGGGGCCAGCTCGTCGATGTCGCCGCGATGGACGCCATGACGGCGCTCCACCAGTGGACCATCATCCTCGCGACCCACCAGGGCGTGCGGAAGCGCCGCTCCGGCAATCGCCACGCCGAGTCGTTCCACCCCCTCGGCATCCTCCCCTGCAAGGACGGCGCTGTCTGCATCGCCGTCTCCAGTCCGGCCCAGTGGGAGGGTTTCTGTCTCGCCCTGGACATGCCCGAGCTCCTCGACGACGAACGCTTCGCCAGCGGCGGCGACCGCTTCGACAACGCCGGCGAGCTCGACGCCATCATCCTGCCGTGGCTCCTGCAGCGCTCCCGGCGCGAGATCGTGGAGCGGCTACAGGACTGCAACGTCCCCACCAGCCCCGTCCTCGATGTCCTCAGCGTGCAGGAGGACGAGCAGCTGGCCGACCGCGGCTTCTGGCAAGCGCTCCCGCACCTGGGCGACGGCGTGGTCGCCCCCTCCCTCCCCGTGCGTGGCCCGGGCGCTCCGAAGGGTCGAGTGCGGGCGCCCGACCTTGGCGAGGACACGGCCACCGTCCTCGCCGAACTGACAACCGTGGGTGTTCCCCCGCCGTCCCCTACCCCTTCCCCGGCCACCCCCTCCCTGCCCCTCGAAGGCGTACGTATCGTCGAGCTCTCTATCGCCTGGGCGGGACCGCTGGTGGGGCGCTTCTGCGCCGACCTTGGCGCCGATGTTGTCCGCATCGAGCACCGCGGTTCGCGCGGCACGAGCCTCACCCCGGGAGGCGAACCCCTGCGCGCCCCCGAGGGCTGGCGCTGGGGCGAGTTGCCCGCGCCCGCCTTCCGCGGCGGCATCTTCCCCGACGCCGACCCCGGCGAGCGCCCCTGGAACCGCAATGGTCCGTTCAACAAGTTCCAGCGCAACAAGCGCTCCCTCTGCCTCGACCTGAAGGACGAGGCCGGACGCAACGTCTTCCGCCGGCTGCTCTCCGAAGCCGATGTCCTCCTCGACAACTACCGTCCCCGCGCCCTCGACCGGCTCGGCTTCGACTTCGAGGCGGTGACCGCGATCAACCCGCGCATCGTGCGGCTGTCGATGTCGGGCTACGGTTCAACCGGGCCGTATCGTGATCGCGGCTCCTGGGGCCCCATCCTGGAGGCACACTCCGGCCTTGCTGCCACCACCGGCTACGAAGGTGGCGGACCGATGAAGCAGGGCGCAGCCTTCCCCGACGGCATCGGTGGCCTCACCGGCACGTTCGCTCTCCTTGACGCCCTGCGAGAGCGTGACCGCACAGGCGAGGCGGTCTACGTGAACCTCTCGCAGCTCGAGTCGTACCTCTCCATCGGCGGCGAGATGCTCATCGCCGCCTCGGCTGGGGGCGAGCCTCCTCCGCGGCGGGGCAACCGCTCGGCAGCGTTTGCGCCCCAGGGCGTCTATCCCTGCCATGGCGACGACGCCTGGGTCGCGATCACGGTGCAGTCGGACCGCGCCTGGGACGCGCTCGCCGCGCTCATCGGCGGATCCCTCACCGACTCCGCCCTCCGCGACGCCGGCGAGCGCCACCGCCATCACGACGCCATCGACGCCGAGATCGCCGCCTGGACGCGCTCTCAAGATTCCCACGACGTTGCGAACCTGCTACAGGAGGGGGGAATTGCCGCTGGACCCATCCTCTCGAATCTGGAGATGGTCGCTGACCCCCACCTGCGCGCCCGCGACATGATCGTCCCCATCGACCACCCCGATGCGGGCCGGCGCGAGTTCCCCGGTTTCCCCATCCGCCTCTCCGAGACCCCTGTCGAGCGCTTTGCCGGTGCCCCTACCCTCGGCCAGCACAACGAGGCGGTGCTCTGCCACCTCCTCGGCTACAGTGGAGAGGAGTACGCCGCGCTCCTCGCCGCCGGCGTCATCGCCGACAGCCCAGCGCCCTAGAGGCGATGGGCCACAATTGTGACAAGAATCACAAGCAGGTAGGCTGAGTTCACAGGAGCCGCTTCGTATGGCGACCATGAAGGCAACGGCTCTCGCCTCGATCTACTCGACGGACCGCGCCCTCTTCCTGACGCTCCTGGGCGGGCTGGCGGCGAGCATCGCCGCGACCGTGGCCCTTCGCTCAGGCGACGGTGGCGGCGCCGGCTGGATCTGGGTGTGTTCCTGGGCGGAGGTGCCTCCGCCCGAGTTTCCCCAGGCGCTTTTCACCTTCGCCATCGAGCCCATCCCTATCTTCCTCATCGCCCTTGCCGCCGTCTGGTACCTGCGAACACGCCAGCGGGCGCAGGCCTCCCATGCGCGGCAGCTCGTGTCGAGCGGACGCGTGGCCGCTGTCCTCGGCGGTCTCGCGCTCGTGCTCTTCACCGTCTTCGGACCCATTGCCGCCTACGATGGCACGTTCCTGACCCTGCACATGGTGCAGCATTTCATCCTCATCACGATCGCCCCGCCCCTCATCCTCGCCGGTGCGCCCATGACCCTCTGGCTCATCGCCTCCGGCAAGGAGCGCCGCCGCCGTCTCATCTACCCCGTGCTGCATGCGCCAGCCTTTCGTGCCTTCACGCACCCCCTCGTGGGCGTGTTCCTCTTCGCCGCCGTGCCCCTTCTCTGGTACGTCACCCCCGCCTTCGAGGAGAGCCTCGGGAACGCGCCCCTGCACTTCGTCGGCTACGCCATCTTCCTGTTCGCCGGCCTCCACTACTGGTGGCCGGTTGTCGGTGGCAACCCCACGCGCTGGAACCTCTCCTACCCCGTCCGCCTCGTCTACCTGCTCGCGCTCGTACCGATCCACGCCATGCTCGGGCTCCTCTTCCACGAACCCGACAACGTCATCTACGAGCAGCTGGCCGCCATTCCCCGCGCCTGGGGACCGGATGCCCTGCTCGACCAGCAGATCGCCGGCGCGATCATGTTCATCGGCGGCGAGGCCCTCGGCTTGATTGCCCTCCTGCTGGTCGCCTGGCAGTGGGCCTCCCACGAGGAACGCGTCGGCCGTCGCCTCGACGCCGCCAACGAGAGCAACGAGTGGCGGCCGGTGGCGTACCGTGAGCGGTAGAAGGACGGCGCCAATGTGGCCGCTGACGACTCTGTTTGCGGCCCTGGTGGCTATCGCCCTCGCGGCCTGTGGCAGCGAGGATGGCAGCCAGCCTCCCTTCGAGGTCGAGGGACCGCCGAGGCCTGTCGACAGCACCGAGGAAGCCGGCGACGAACAGGCTTCCGCCGCCAGCGAAGGCGGCAGCGAAGTTCGCTACCGTGGCGCCATTGCCACCCCGCCCCTCCCCAAGCCCGACCTCGTGCTCACCGACACAAACGGCGACCCCTTCGACGTCCTCGCCGAGACGGAGGGCTACCTCACGCTTCTCTACCTCGGCTACACCCACTGCCCCGACATCTGCCCCGCCCACCTGCTCGACCTCTCGAAGGTACTCGAGCAGATGGACCCCGCCCAGGTCGAACGCATCCGTGTCGTTTTCATCACCACCGACCCGGAGCGCGACGACGCGGCCGCCATCCGCCGCTGGCTCGACCTCTTCGACGACCGGTTCATCGGCCTCACCATCGACCCCGAGACGCTCTCCTCGCTGCTCACATCGCTCGGCATGCCCCAGATCGTCAAGCAGGACCTTGGCGACGGCCGCTACACCGTCAGTCACGCCACCTACCTCATCGCCTATACGCCCGACAACCTCGGCCACATCGTCTACCCCTTCCTCATGGGCGGCGGCCTCCGCGAGATCATGGCCCACGACCTCCCCCTCCTGGTCGAGAACGGGTGGCAGGACCCCTCTTGAGCAGAGAGTCATGCGCGCCCACTCGTGTGAGGGAGTGGGCGCGCATGGCCGCTGCCCTCGCCGTCCTGTCAGTTGGTCTGCTCGCAGCCTGCGATGACGACGAGCCCGATGGCAGCGGCTCGATCGAGGTAAGCAACGCCCGCGCGCAGTTCACCACGACCGACGTCGGCGCCGTCTATTTCGATATCCGCAGCACCGGCGCAGGCGACGTCCTCCTGGGCGCTTCTGCGGCGATCGCCGATGACACCCAGGTCCACGAGATCGTGACCGAGGGCGCGAGTGCGATGATGCGTCCCGTTGAGGGTGGAATCCCCGTCGATCCCGGTGGCCATGTCAGCCTCCAGCCCGGTGGCTACCACGTCATGCTGCTCGGAGTCGAGGAGATCCCCGAACCCGGCGCCACCTTCGAGGTCGTCCTCGAGTTCGAGAACGCGGGCCGCATGACCATCACCGTGCATGTCCAGGAGTTCGGCGGCGAAGGCGGCATGGACCACGGGTCCATGGACGACGGGGAGATGGACGAAGAGGGCACGCAGCACGAGTAGGGGCGCTCGCCCCAGCCCCGGGAGCCTCGCGTAGACTCGCCCCACGCCACCACAAAGGGGAGCCTTGCATGAAGATCGGCGCCATCTTCCCGCAGACCGAGATCGGTGCGGACCCGTCCGTCATCCGCGACTTCGCCCAGACCGCCGAGGGCCTCGGCTACTCCCACATCCTCGTTTACGACCACGTCATTGGCGCCCTGCCCGACCGTGAACCGAAACTGTGGGGCCCGTACACCCACGAGTCGGCCTTCCACGAGCCCTTCGTGCTGTTGGGCTACCTCGCCGGAATCACCGAGCGCGTTGAACTGGTCACCGGCGTCATCATCCTGCCCCAGCGCCAGACCGTGCTTGTCGCCAAGCAGGCCGCCGAGGTCGACATCCTCTCCGGTGGACGCCTCCGCCTGGGCATCGGCACCGGCTGGAACTACGTCGAATACGACTCGTTGAACGAGAACTTCCGTAACCGTGGCAAGCGGCAGGAGGAGCAGGTCGAGGTGATGCGCCGCCTCTGGGACGAGCCCATCGTCGACTTCGATGGCGACTGGCACCGCATTGATCGCGCTGGCCTCAATCCCCTCCCGGGACGCCGCATCCCCATCTGGTTCGGCGGCTTCAGCGACCCCGCCTTCGAGCGCTCCGCCCGCATCGGTGACGGCTTCATCTTCGGCGGCGGCTCAACCGATTCGGCCAGCGCCCTGGAGAAAATCCGCGGCTACCTCGATCGTGAGGGCCGCGACCCCGCCAGCTTCGGCATCGAGGCGATGGTGAACTACGGCGACGGTCCCGAGAGTTGGGCCGGCCAGGTCGACCGCTGGCGCGAAGCCGGTGTCGACTACGTCTCCATGCGCACCATGAATGCGGGCCTCGAAGGGCCGCGCGCTCACATTGAGGCGCTCGAACGCTACTGGCGCGAGGTCGGCGAGTAGGATCGGGGGTACGCGTTCCGCCAAGGTTTTCTGTCTGCTATAGTTGCGGAGAGGAATCGTGGCAACCGAAGAACGCCTCAGCAGACTCGAAGGCGCTTACGAACAGGTCGACATGCGCCTGGGCGACCTAACGCAGGCTGTTAGGTTTCTAGGCAGGGATGTCAACTCCTTCCGCCGGTCTGGCTACCTTGTCGAGGCTCGGCAGGAAGGCGTCGCCCTTCACACCATTCCCGCCAGAGCAGCCTCCAACCATGAGGATCGGTCCCTCCGACTCACGGCTGCCATGGATAGGCGCTTCAAGGCATTCACTGTGTTTGTTGTGGTCGCGTGGTTGGCGACGAATGGGCTCTTGATCGGGCTGTATCTGCAGTCCTGACTCGTCACTGATCCGACAGCCGGTCCCAGCGCAGGATGCCCGCAATCGACTTCGCGTCGATGATGCGCCCGTCGTCGATCGCAGCCACCGCCTCGTCCCGCGTCAGCCGCACGACCTCGATGTCCTCGTCCTCGTCGCCCGGCAGCGGGTCGGGCGTGAGGTCCGTGCAGAGGTACAGGTGGAGGTACTCGGTCGCGTAGCTGGGCGCAATCCAGAACCCGCCCAGCGGCTCCACCCGCTTGGCCCGCATCCCCACTTCCTCGCGCAGCTCGCGGGCAGCCGTGTCGCCGGGATCCTCGCCCGGCTCCAGTGTGCCCGCCGGGATCTCGAGCAACCGCGCGCGGGGGCCGTGACGGTACTGCTCGACCAGCAACAGCAGCCCGGCGCTGTCGACCGGGATCATGCAGACCGCTCCGGGGTGGTAGATCATTTCGCGCCGGAACGTGTGCCCTTCCGCCATCCGAAGGGTGTCCAGGCGCAGGTCGAAGAGCCGCCCGTCGAACACGGTCTCGCTGTCGATGAGCTCCGGATGATCTGTCATGCCGCCTCCAGTTGTCGGGCCTCGTTGCGGGTTGGCGCGGGGTGTCAGGGTAGCGCCCGAGTCCCGTAAGCGTGCTGACTGATTGCGCGTGGTACGGTTCCCGCAACGGGAGGTAAAGATGCCCGGCGCGCTTAGGCAACTCGTATCGGTTTATCTGCTCCTCGTCGGTCTCGCGGTGGCCGTCCAGTTCATCATCTTCCCGTTCTACGAGGACCAGGACACCGACCTGTCAGTCTGGAAAGTGCTGGACTGGCTGATGGCTGTCGGCCTTGTGCTCGCCGTCGCGGGGGCGTACCTCCGCAAGCGCGCCTTCGACGCTTCCGTCGGAGACGATGCGCCCTGGCGGCAGTACGTCGAGGTGAACGGCCTCTTCTACGCCATGGTGGCGCTTACCCTGGCCTTCTTCCCGGCCTGGTTCTGGGTTGAGTGGGGAACCTACCCGGAGCGCGCGAGTTGGGTCATCTGGCACATGATCGACACGGCCCTGCCCATCCTCTTTGTGGTGCACGGGCTCCGTTCCTGGCGGGAATCGAACGCCCAGGCCCGTAGTCTCGGGCCGTAGCAAGGAGAACCTGCATGGCAGCCATACACCGACTCTTCGCCGTCTACCTGCTGTTGGTGGGTGTGGCCGTGGGAGCCTATTTCGTCATCTCCCCCCTCTACGCCGGCCAGGCCGGCGCGGGTGACGCCCACGACATCTGGGAGATACTCAACTGGTTCATGGCCGTCACGGCCGTCCTCCTCGTGCTCGTGACCTTCACCGGCACGAAGTATCTTCCCGAAGACGCGTCCTCGTGGGACAAGTTCGTGGCCAACGGGCGCTTCCATATCGCCCTGGCGCTCCTCCTCGGGTTCTTCAGCAACTGGTTCGCTGACCAGTGGGGCAACGGCGAGTTTGGTCCCGTCCCCTTCCTCTGGGTGGTTATTGACATCGCGATGCCCATCCTGGCGGTCGAGATGGCTCTCAAGCTCTGGCTCAAGCCCGAATCGCCGTAGCGCCCTGCGCTAGGTGTCTGACCCTCAAAGCAGGACGCCGCCTCCTACAGAGGCGGCGTCCGCGTCGTAGAACCGTGGCCGTCGGCGCTAGTCGAGGTAGTCCTTCAGCTTGCGGCTGCGGCTCGGGTGCCGCAGCTTGCGCAGCGCCTTCGCCTCGATCTGGCGGATGCGCTCGCGCGTCACGCTGAACTCGCGCCCGACCTCCTCCAGTGTCCGGCTGCGCCCGTCCTCCAGCCCGAACCGGAGCTGGAGCACGCGCCGCTCCCGGCTGGTGAGCGTGGCGAGGACGTCCTCGACCTGCTCCCGCAGGAGCTGCTGGCTGGCGGCGTCGGCCGGCGCCAGCGCCCGCTCGTCCTGGATGAAGTCGCCGAGGTGGCTGTCCTCTTCCTCGCCGATGGGCGTCTCCAGCGAGACCGGCTCCTGCGACACCTTCTGGATCTCGCGGATGCGCTCCGGCGAGAACTGGTGGGCGGTGTCCTGCTTGGAGCTTTCGACCATGCCCCGGGCGATCTCCTCGCTCGTGGGCTCGCGGCCGTACTCCTGCACGAGCCGCCGGCTGACGCGTACGAGCTTGTTGATCGTCTCCACCATGTGCACGGGGATGCGGATGGTGCGCGCCTGGTCGGCGATGGCGCGCGTAATCGCCTGGCGGATCCACCAGGTCGCGTACGTGGAGAACTTGTAGCCCTTGCGGTAGTCGAACTTCTCCACCGCCCGGATGAGGCCGATGTTTCCTTCCTGGATCAGGTCCAGCAGCGACATCCCCCGCCCGATGTACTTCTTCGCAACGGACACGACCAGCCGCAGGTTCGCCTCGGTCAGGCGCCGCTCGGCCTTGTCACCGTTGTGCTTGATCGTGTCGAAGTGGTAGCGCAGCCGGTCTTCGAGCGCCGTGATCTTCTCGATCAGGCCCTCCCCGGGCGGCAGCAGCTGGTCCTCGCCCCCCGCTTCCTCCGCCATCTGCGCGAACAGGTCGGGCGTGAGGATGTGGGTCACGATCGAGAGCGAGACGATCGCGTGGTGGATCGTCTCCTCGTCCTTGCGCAGCCGCTTCATGCAGTACGCCCGGAAGGGGAGCTCCATCTCGCGGTCGATGAGCCCTCGGAACTGGCCGTCGCCGATGACCTCGCCGTACTCGCTGCGCATCAGCTTGATGCCCTCGGGGTCCTGCCACTTGGGCGTCTTCGGGGGCCAGTCTTCCTCGCTGCCCTCGGGCGGCGTCTGGCCCGAGATGACCTTCTCGTAGCGGTCGACGTAGTAGAGCGCCGCCTTGTAGATGGGCAGCAGCTCCGCGAACTGCTCGAGCAGGGTCACGGCCACGCGCGAGGCGGAGGGCGGATGCCCGAACGCGTCCACGTAGGCCTTCTCGATATCGCGCAGATGGATGCCTTCCTCCATCTGGCGGGCCAGGTGCTTCTCGTCGTCGGCCGTGAGCAGGTAGACCTTGCCGATCTCGCGCAGGTACATCCGCACGGGGTCGTCGATCCCCTCGGACTCCTCGGTCAGGAGGGCAACGGTCTCCTCTTCTTCCTCCTCGCTCTCTTCGGTTTCCTTCTCGTCCTTCTCTTCTTCGTCCTGGGTTGTGGTGTTGTTCCCGGAGAGCTCGTTCTCTTCGTCGCGACGCTCGTCGAACTCGCCGCTGGAGAGGCGGCTGAGCACGGAGCCGATCATCGCGTCGGCGCTGGTGGAGGAAGTCTGGTCGGTCAAAGTCTCATCGCTCATGCGGCTGACAGGTACCCCTTGGTCGTGGAATTGGGATGGCGCTTGGGACACACAACGCCAAGGTCATTGTAGCACAAGTGAGCGGGTCTGGAGGGAGCGGGCCGTTCGCGGTCGACGACGTGGGGAAAGGCAACCATTGCCGATTGCGAGATACAATCCTGATGCATGGTCGAGATTCGCGAAACCGCTTTCTTCACTCGTTGGATGGAAAGGCTGGACTTCGAAGTCCAGGCACGCATCTTGAACCGCATTGAGCGACTCCGAAAGGGAAATCCCGGAGACGTCCGCTCTGTGGGGGAAGGAGTCTCCGAACTCCGCATCCACTCCGGCCCTGGCTATCGGGTGTACTATGTTCAGAGGCGCGGAGGGCTGATTGTTCTGCTGGTAGGTGGTGACAAGTCGAGCCAGCGCCGGGACATCAGGAGAGCGCTCGCTACCGCACGTGAACCCGAGGAGAACTGACGATGGTGGAGACGAGGCCTTGGGACGTTGTGAACTACCTCCAGACCGGTGAGGCTCAGGCCGCGTACCTGAAGGTGGCGCTTGAGGATGGCGACCCGCAACGGATCGTGGAAGCGCTTACCGACGTCGCCAGAGCCAGAGGGCTTCAGTCGGAGCTGCAGGAGGAACTGCAACTCCAGATAGTCGGCGAGGACGCGACGCTCCGGCCAGAGCCGGTCATGTCCCCCGCTGACTGATTCTGTAGCGCTGCCGGAGCAGCACCCCTAGTCGCCCGTCGGGAGTCCCGCCTCCGCCCACGCGTCCGTGCCGCCCTCGACGTTGTACAGCTCCAGGTCGTCCAGACCCGCTGCTGTCGCGTACTCCGCCGCGAGGGCACTGCGACCGCCCATCTTGCAGATGAACAGCACTTCCTTCTTGTCGCCCGCGAAATCGCGGATCTGCTTCAGCTCGTTCATCACCGTGTTCACGGGAATCAGGCGCACGCCCTTGGCGTGAACCTCGACGTATTCGTGCGGATCCCGCACGTCGACCATCACGGCGTCGCCGTTGTCGAGCTTTTCCTTCGCCTCTTCGATCGAGAGCCTCGTGAACGGCTCTCGCGGGTCTTTCGTAGCCACCGGAACTGCCTCACTCATGTGCGTAGTGCCGCTCAGACTAGCACGGGAAAGGCGTTTCCCGCCCCGTCTGGCAAGGCCTCGCGCGATGTGCCACGCTGCCCCCGTGACCGACCCCCTCCGTCCCGACCCCGCCGCTGCCGCGACCGCCTGGGCTGGCCGCGTGCGCCGCAACCGCGAGCAGGTCGAGCGTCGCCGGGTCGTCCTCCCCGAGCGGGGCGACTTCTATGCGCCAATAGCGAACTGGTTCCGCGCCGACCCCCGCCGCGAGGGTGACGCCACCCTCGACGCCCTCCGCGCCCTCGTGCGTCCCGACGACAGCGTGCTCGACATCGGCGCCGGGGGCGGGCGCTACTCCCTCCCCCTCGCCCTCCACGCCCGCGAGGTCATCGGGGTGGAACCTTCCGAAGCCATGCGCGAGGTGCTCACCGAGGGCATGACCGAACACGGCATCGACAACATCCGCGTCGTCGACACCCGCTGGCCCGCCGACGATCCCCTCAGCGCCGACGTTGCCCTCATCTCTCACGTCGGCTACGACATCGAGGACTTTGGCCCCTTCCTCGACGCGATGGAGGAGGCCGCCGATCGCCTCTGCGTCGCCGCCCTGCTGAGCCGCCCCCCGCCCTCCCGCTCCGACCCCTTCTGGGAGGCCGTCCACGGCGAGCCCCGCGACCCACTCCCCGCGCTGCCCGAGTTCCTCGCCCTGCAGCTCGCCCGCGGACGGCTCTGCGAGGTCTCGTTCGTCGAGTACGGCGGCATCGCCTATGACACCGAGGACGACGTGGTCGCCTTCCTCCGTCAGCAGCTCTGGATCGCCGAAGGCAGCCCCCAGGACGAGCAACTCCTCGCCATGCTCCCCGACTACATCCACGAGGAGGGCGGCCGCGTTGAGTTCAACTGGGATCCGGGCGTGCTCGGAATCGTGAGCTGGACCCCGCCCGCGTAGAGCTAGCCTGAGCGCGCGTACTTCTTCGCCGGCGTCAGGATGATTGGCGTGAGCTCGTCGGCGCCGTAGGAGGTGCGCTGGCGCTCCGCCGGCGGAGTGCCGTACGTCGTCGTGCGCTGGCGGGGCAGCCGCCCGATGCTCGTGATCAGCTCGTCCATCGCCTCGGGGGGCATCTCCTGGCCGTGGCTGGCTCCTGCCGCCCGGCTGATGCTCTCGTTCATGAGCGTCCCGCCCATGTCGTTCGCCCCTGCCAGCAGGCAGGCAGCGGATCCCGCCGAACCCATCTTCACCCACGACACCTGGATGTTCGTGATGAGCGGGTGCAGCGCCAGCCGCGAGACGGCGTGCATCAGGATCGCCTCGCGCCAGGTCGGACCCTTGCGCGCGCGCCCCTTCAGGTAGATGGGCGCCTCCATGTGCACGAACGGCAGCGGTACGAACTCGCTGATGCCGCCCGTGCGCGCCTGCAGCTCGCGCAGGCGCAGCAGGTGCCGCGCCCACGACACGGGCCCGTCGATGTGCCCGTACATGATCGTCGAAGTGGTCGTGAACCCGACCTCGTGCGCCGACCCCACCACCTCAAGCCACTGGTCCGTGCTCAGCTTGTCGGGGCAGAGGGTGTCGCGAACCTCGTCGTCGAGGATCTCGGCGGCGGTGCCGGGCAGCGTGCCCAGCCCCGAGGCCTTCAGCCGCCCCAGGAACTCCTTCACCGGAATCCCCAGCGTTTCCGCCCCTTGGTGAACCTCCAGCGGCGAGAATGCGTGGACGTGCATGTCGGGCAGCGCGTCTTTCACCGCCTCGCACAGCTCCAGGTAGGTAGCGCCCGTGTACTCGGGGTGAATCCCGCCCTGCATGCAGACCTCGGTCGCGCCCCGCTCCCACGCCTCGCGCGCACGGCGCACCACCTCGTCCAGCCCCAGGTCGTACGGCTTGCCCCGCAGGTTCTCGCTCAGCTTCCCTTTCGAGAAGGCGCAGAACTGGCACTTGAAGTAGCAGATGTTCGTGTAGTTGATGTTGCGGTTCACGACGTACCGCACGATGTCGCCCGAGACCTCCGCGCGAAGCTCGTCGGCGGCCGCGCAGACGTAGTCGAATTCGGGGCCGCGTACCTCGAACAGCCGCGCGATCTCGCCCTCCGCCAGCTCCTCTCCCCGCCGCGCTTTCGACACCAGCGCGGGCACGGGTGAATGAGGTGGCAGCGTCTCCGGCTCCTGCCGCGGGAAGGTGTAGCCCTCTGGCGGTTCGAGCACCGCGCCCGGCGCCCACTCGCCCTCGCGCGCGTAGCCGTCCGCGTCCATCGACCGCAGGACCTCGGTCGCCATCTTCTTGCTCTGCCAGCGAGCGCTGTCCTTCGCGTAGCTCGGGTAGACCGCCAGCCTTTCGGCGAGGTGGTGTCCCGCGGCCTCCGTCTGGCGGCGCAGCTCCTCGAGCTGTGGCCACGGCGCCTCCGGGTTCACATGGTCGATCGTGACCGGCGAGACGCCGCCCCAATCGCTCAGGCCGGCCGCCACCAGCTTCCCGTACGACTCGGGCATCAGGTTGGGTGGCGCCTGCACGCCGATCTCCGGTCCGAACAGGATGCGTGCCATCGCCAGCGTCCAGAGCAGGTCGTCGAAGTCGGGCTCGGGCGCGTCCGCCATCTTCGTGTCTGGCTTGGCCCGGAAGTTCTGGATGATCAGTTCCTGGATGTGCCCGTGCTCTTCGTGCAGCTCGCGCAGGGCCAGCAGCGACTCGATCCGTTCCCGGCGCGTCTCGCCGATGCCGATGAGGATGCCAGAAGTGAACGGCACCTGGAGCTCGCCCGCCAGCCGCATCGTCTCCAGGCGGGCGGCGGGCTCCTTGTCCGGCGATCCGTGGTGAACCTGTCCCTTCTCCATCAGCCGCGGAGAGAGGCTTTCCAGCATGATTCCCTGCGAGACCGACACCTCCCGCAGCAAGGCGATGTCCTCGCGCGTCATTACGCCGGGGTTGGCGTGGGGCAGCAGTCCTGTCTCCTCCGCCACGATGCCCGCGACTTCCGCAAGGTACGAGATGGTCGTTTCGTGGCCGAGCGCGGCCAGCTCCTCGCGCGCCACCTTGTAGCGCAGCTCGGGCTTGTCCCCGAGCGTGAAGAGCGCCTCCGTGCAGCCCGCCGCCGCCCCCGCCCGTGCAATCTCCAGCACCTCGTCGATGCTCATGTAGGCGCGCTCGCCGCGCTTGGGCGGCTGCGCGAAGGTGCAGTAGTGGCAGACGTCGCGGCACAGCTTCGTCAGCGGAATGAAGATGTTGCGCGAGTAGGAGATGACGTGGTCGTGGGCCTGGTCGCGGAGCGCCCCCGCTGCCGCCGTCAGGGCGGCGAGGTCGGTTTCCCCGGCAAGGGCGAGGCCCTCATCCGGCGTGGGGCTCACGCCCGCCAGGGCTCGCGCCAGAACTGCCTCGGTCGTCTCTCGCATCCGCACTCCGGGGCCCGCTCTTCGACCCGGGCCGGTACTCGATAGTACAATACGACTCGCTAGCTCGTCACAACCGACGGAGAGGAAGCAGCAAGCATGATCTCGCGAAGCGTCCGCTGCCCCGTCGCCTCTACCCTCGACCTCGTCGGCGACCGCTGGACGCTGCTTATCGTGCGCGACCTGCTAAAGGGTGACGCCCGCTTCGGCGAGCTGCGCCGCTCCGTCGAGGGCATCACGAGCAGTGTCCTCTCCTCGCGGCTCAAGCTGCTCGAAGCCGAGGGCCTCGTCGAGACCCGCCTTTACAGCGACCACCCGCCCCGTGCCGAGTACTTTCTCACGCCCAAGGGCCACTCCCTCGGCGTCGTCGTGGGCGCCCTCGCCACCTGGGGCGAACGCCACACCGACAACGACCTCAGCATCGTCGACCACCGCTGCGGACACGGCGTCGACGTGGTCTACCACTGCCCCACCTGCGACCGGTCCGCCCCCCGCTCCCAGATCCGCATCGTCCCCGCCTGAGGGCTCCCGGAGTTTGAGAACCGCCGGTAGCGCCTGCCTGCGGGCAGCCCCATCTTCACTGCCATGGGGCGGTGGCCCTATCCGAGGTACGGCTGTCCCTTGATTCCAATCAGCATCAACGGGGCCGGAACAAGCTGGTGTTCCGTGGTGTCGGGAACGAGGCCAAGTTCCTGTAGGGATGTGGCCCCGAGGATGAAGCAGTCCTCTTCCCCGAAAATCACCCGCGCGGTACTGGCCCTGTCCCCAATCTGGAAGCGCGCCTCTCCTACCGGGTAGGTCTTCCACTCCGTATCGGCAAGCTGCAACTTGTCTTCACGGTCGGGTTCGATCCCCAGCGTCTCCCTCAAAATCGAGTCGGGTAGTTTGGAGTAGATGGCGCCGGTGTCCACAACCATGTCGCAATTGAAGTAGTCGCTGTCGCGGGGATGCGATACGCGTACGCGAACCTGGAACATTCCCATACCGATTCCCTCCCCTGCGGGTCAGCCCTCGACTACAGGATAGCTCCCACCGCCTTGCCTGACACCTCTAATCGTTGGTGGCCGGGGCTGGTCCTAGCTGGAGGACCTCCGGCCTCGACACTCTGAAGGCTCCCGGAGTTTGCCCCCCCTCGACCCTCCCCCGTATCCTGCTCTATTCAGGAAGTCCCCACCTCGATCGGGAGTGAGCACGTGCACACCATCGGCCTGACTGGCGGCATCGCCAGCGGGAAATCGACCGTCGCGGAGTTTTTCCGTGAGCAGGGTGTTCCCGTCATCGACGCCGACATCCTCGGGCATCGCACCTACGACCCCGGGACCGGCACCTTCGCCGCCGTCGTCGCCGCCTTTGGCGACGACATCGTGGCCGCCGACGGCACCATCGACCGGCGCGCCCTCGGCGGCAAGGTCTTCGGCAAGCCGGAGGAGTTGACGCGCCTGACCGACATCGTCTGGCCCGGCATTCGCGCCCTTGCTTCCGAGGAGCTTTCCAACCTCGAGGTGGCGGGCACTGGCCTGGTCCTGCTGGAAGCCGCCGTCCTGCTGGAGGCCGGCTGGGAGGACATGGTCGACGAGATCTGGGTCACCACCGTCCAGGCGGACATTGCCGTGGCCCGGCTCGCGGAGCGCAACGGCCTCGACGAGGCCGCCGCGCGCGCGCGCATCGATTCGCAGCTCTCCAACGAGGAGCGGGTCGCCGTGGCGCACGTAGTCATCGAGAACAACGGCACGCTCGCGGAACTCACGGACGGCATTCGCGCCGCCTGGGAAGCCCTTCGCGCGCGTACCGGCACAGAGAGGCAGACGATTGGCTGAAGCACCCACCACCACCGAAGTCATGGCCCCCGGCGGGCTCGTCCTCGCCGCCGAGGAATTCACCGTTCGCGAAGAGCCCTACTACCTCCCCCTCGGGGATGAGATCGAGCTCTTCGAGGCCGCTTTCGAGCAGCGCATCCCCGTGCTGCTCAAGGGCCCTACGGGCTGCGGCAAGACCCGCTTCGTCGAGTACATGTCCTGGCGCCTCGGCCGGCCCGTGACGCACATCTCCCAGGGTGGCGAGGCGCCCATCGACGACGAGGGGCCGCGGCCCTTCGTCACCGTCGCCTGCCACGAGGACCTCACCGCCAGCGATCTCGTGGGGCGTTACCTGCTCGACACCGACGGCACGCGCTGGATCGATGGCCCCCTCACCCGCGCCGTCAAGACCGGCGCCATCTGCTACCTCGATGAAGTGGTCGAGGCCCGCAAGGACACGACCGTCCTCATCCACCCCCTGACCGACTACCGCCGCCTCCTCCCCATCGAGAAGCTCGGCCAGGTCGTCGAGGCGGCGGATGGTTTCCTCCTCGTCATTTCGTACAACCCCGGCTACCAGAGCGCCCTCAAGGACCTGAAGCACTCGACCCGTCAGCGCTTCATCTCTGTGGAGTTCACCTACCCCACCCGCGAGCAGGAAGCCGAGATCATCTCGCACGAGTCTGGCGTCGACCTCGCCGTCTCCATCGAGCTGGCGAAGCTCGGCGAGAAGGTTCGCAACCTCAAGGAGCACGGCCTCAGCGAGGGCGTCAGCACGCGCCTCCTCATCTACGCCGGCCGCCTCATCGAACGCGGCATCGAGCCCCGCCGCGCCGCCCAGGTCGGCGTTACGTGGGCGCTCACCGACGACCTTGAGGTCCAGCGCAGCATCGAAGAGGTAGTGACATCGATCTTCGAGTAACCGCCACCCCGCTCCGCTCGGAGCACTCACGGGAGCGCGGCCCCAGGCTCGCGTGCGAGGCGGCAGCGTGAGGATCGGCATCGTCTCCGACGTGCACGGCAACGTCCCCGGCCTGCAGGCGGCCCTCGATCACATGGGCCCCATCGACGAGTTGCTCTGCGCCGGCGACACCGTCTACCAGTACCGCTGGTCGAACGAGACGGTCGAGCTCCTGCGCGACTGCGGCGCCCGCGTCGTCCTCGGCAACCACGACGTGGTCATCCTCGGCCGCGACGGCGAGCGCGCCCGCGCCATGGACCACGTCCGCGAGGACCTGGTCGAGTGGCTTCGGGAGCAGCCCTATTCGATCGACGCGGAGGTGGGCGGGCGGCGCTTCCTCATGGCCCACAGCTCGCCCTGGGGCGGCTGGGAGTACCACTACCCCCACGACCCGCTCTGGCGGAAGACCGAGAGCCTCGAGCACGATGTCGTCGTGACGGGCCACACCCACGTCCCCATGGCCGCCCGCTTCGGCCAGACGCTCGTTATCAACCCCGGTTCCGTGGGCGAAGCCCGCCATCCCGGGAACGGCTACCGCCTCTCCTGCGCCGTCTGGGATACGGCCGCCGATGAGGTCCACTTTCACGAGTACGAGGACCCCGCCCGGCCCTCGCGCGTGCTCGCCTCGGGGGGTGCGTCATGACCGTCGCCGGAGTGCTCATCGCCCGCAACCGCTCGCGCTTCGACGGCTTCCCCGAGCCCCTGCTGGAAGCCTACGAGAGCAGCCTGCGCGCCCTCGAACCGCGCCTCACGCCCACCCAGCTCGAGGGCTGGTCGCGGGGCGGCCTCGACCTGATGGCCATCAGCCTGCGTTCCTGGGAGTCCGCCGCCGAGTACTTCAAGGCCGGCCCCCAGCTCGCCGAGGCGACCCCGTGGGACACCTACGAGCAGCTTGCCCGCGAGGCCAGCGACCTCACCGAGCAGTCGGCCCCGCTGGCGGTCTCCTTCCTCCGCAGCGCGCCCAACACGCTCTCCTATATCGGGCCCAACCACCTCGCCCAGTGGGCCGACTTCGGCCGCCGCCTCTATAAGGGCAACTGGAAGAGCTCCTCGCTGGCCGCGCAGTTCTACGACGCCGGCCCTGAGCTCTTCGCCAACATCCGCGTCAGCCATGCCGGTCGGCTCGTCCTCTTCCTCGATGAGCTTGCCCGCCACTCCTACGAGCTCGCCGCCGCCTGCCTCACCTCCGCCCCCGACGTGCTCGGCCGCCTCGAGAACGCCGACCGCATGCCCTTCCTCACCTTCGGCGTGGAACTCGCCCAGACCAGCTGGGCCGACTCGCGCCTCTACTTCGACCGCGGGGTTCCCCTGATCCAGCGCGTCCACGGCCCCGTGCGTGAGCGCTACCTGACGCTCGCCGCGCAGGTCGCCCGTGACCACAACCGCTCCGTGTTCCAGTACTTCGAGGACGCCGCCCACGCCCTCGGCGAGGTTGAGCCCGACGACCACGGCCCAGTCATCGAACTCGCCGAGCAGCTCGCGCCCCACTCCGCCTACGCCGCCATGGACTTCATCAGTAACGCCCCCGAGGTGCTGGAGAAAGTCCGCATCGACGAGCTGGGCGCCTGGCAGAACGCCGGCCTCGGCATCCTCGCCTCCAGCCGAGAGGGTGGCGAGGCCTACTTCCGCCTCCAGTCCAGCCGCGGCGAAGAGGTCCTCGACACGCTCTCCGCCCGCGTCGAGCTCTCCAAGGTCGGCGATATCCTCCGGCTCTACGCCAAGGCGCTCACCGGCAGGAACATCAGCATCCACGCATCCGCCGTTCTCACCGAGAAAGGCATCGGCTGGGTCGACGAGGAACGCGCCAGTACCGAGGGCACCACCATCTACTTGCCCGACGTGATGGAGCGCTACCGCAACAAGGACGAGAACTTCGCCTCGGTGAAGGTGTTCACGACCCACCAGGCCGCCCACCTCGAGTTCGAGAGCTTCAGCTTCGGCTTCGAGCGCCCCTCCACCCTCTTCGAGGATCTGCGCCCCACCATCCCCGAGAACGCGGGCAACAACCCCGCCACCGAGATCGAGCGCTTCTTCGACCTCTTCCCCGACCGCACCCTCGCCAGCGACCTCCACGAGATTGCCGAGGACGCCCGCATCGATGCCGCCATCAAGCTCAACTATGCCGGTATCCGCCGCGCCCTCACGCGTATGCAGCGCGAGGAGCTGGGCCGCCGCCCCGAGATCAGCGAGCTGCCCCTGCGCCAGGCCTTCGTCGAGAACCTCGTGCGCGTCAGCCTCGATGGCGCCGACGCCGTGCGCTGGCCCGCCGCCCAGCAGGACGCCATGTCGAACGGCGTTGCCGTCCTCCAGCGCCTTGCTTCCGAGGGCGCCACGCCCGAGGACGCGGCCGAGGCCACCCTCCGCCTCTACCAGCTCGCCATGGGCATCAAGAACGAGCGCGAGGAGGGTGACGAGGAGTGGGACAGCCTCCCCGACGTCGACCAGGAACAACTCCAGCTCGATATGAGCGACCTCGGCGGCGAGGGCGCCGCCATGGAGATGGGCGAGCCCGAGGAGGGCGACTCCGAGTACGAGAGCCCCCAGGACATCGACTTCCGCGGCGACTTCAAGCCCGAGCTCGTCCAGCTCCTCATGAAGCTCCGCGACGACGCCGAGCTGGGCGACGCCGGGCAAATCTCGCCCGAGCAGCTCACCGAGGAGCAGCTCAAGGAACTGCTCGAGAAGAGCGCCGAGATCGACCTCGACACCCTCCTCGAAGGCGACCTCCAGAACACGACCGGCATGTTCCTCTCCAACCTCCTGAAGGAGGCCGGCACCCCCACCCTCGACAGCGACGCCCAGTCCGACCAGCCCCTGAGCGACCTCAGCACGGGAGGAGAGGAGGGCGAGGAGCCCCTCGCCCCCATCGTCACCACCTACTACTACGACGAGTGGGACTTCCGCGCGCAGGACTACAAGCCTCGCTGGTGCGCCGTGAAGGAAGCCGCCCTGGAGGAGGGCGAGGAGGAGTTCTACGACGAGACGCTGCGCGAGTACGCCGCCCTCGTCGCCCAGACGCGCAAGCAGTTCGAGCTGATGAAGCCCGAGCTCTTCCGCAAGATCAAGAAGCTCTCCGACGGCGAGGACATCGAGCTGGACCCCGCCATCGAGTGGATGATCGATGTCCGCACCGGCGTCAGCCCCTCCGACAAGGTCTACTGGCGCCGCAACAAGGTGGAGCGCGATGTCGCCATCGCCTTCCTGCTCGACATGTCCGCCTCGACCGACGAGGAGATCGCGCGCCGCGACCAGCAGTACGACGACTCCGACGACGACCCCCGCAAGTACCTCAGCTGGTGGGTCACCAAGCGTCGCCAGGAGCTGGCCGCCCCGCCCAAGCGCATCATCGACCTTGAGAAGGAGGCGACCGTCCTCCTCATCACCGCCCTCGAGACGATCGGCGACGACTACGGCATCTACGGCTTCAGCGGCTACGGCCGCGACAACGTCGAGTTCTTCGTCATCAAGGACTTCGACGAGCGCTTCGATGCGACCACCAAGAAGCGCATCGACAAGGTCACCCCCATCCGCTCGACGCGCATGGGTCCTGCCATCCGCCACGCCATCCACAAGCTCGCCGAGACCGAGGCGAAGGTGCGCATCCTCGTCCTCCTCAGCGATGGCCGCCCCCAGGACCACGGCTACGGGCGCGACCGCACCGAGAAGGAATACGCCATCCACGACACCAAGCAGGCACTCAACGAGGCCAAGCGCGAGGGCATCACCCCCTTCGCCCTCACCGTCGACCGTGCCGGCCACGACTACCTGAAGACGATGTGCGAGGACATGGGCTACGAGGTCGTCGGCGACATCGAGTCGCTGCCCCGCCGCCTGCCCGCCCTCTACCGCAGCCTCACCGAGTAGCGCGGGTGACGCTGCTCCTGGTCCGCCACGGCCAGTCCGTAGGGAACGTTGAGGGCCTCATCCAGGGCCAGCGCGACGAGCCCCTGACCGATCTGGGCCGCCGGCAGGCGTTGGCGGTTGCCGAGCGCCTCAAGTCCGAGGGTGGCGCCGACCGAGTCGTTGCGAGCCCGCTTGCTCGCGCCTTCTCCACCGCCGAGGCCATTGGCGAAGTTGCCGGGCTGCCCGTCACCATCGACGAACGCTTGATGGAGTACGACTTCGGCGAGGTCAGCGGACTGACCATCCCGGAGGTCCTGGAGCGCTATCCCGGCTGGCGTTTCTGGAGCGATGACCCGTCCGAACCGCTTCTTCCCGGCGAGGAGGGCATGTCCGCCTTCGACGCGCGCGTCGCCGAAGCCCTGGCCGAGTCGATGGCGCTGGAGGGCCGGACGATCGCCGTGACTCACGGCGGCGTCATCATGGCCGCCCTCAACGCGGCCCTGCGGATGCACGGCGTTGCCGAACTGGGCGCTCGCCGTGCGCGTTTCCCCATGAAGAACTGCGGCATCACCGAGCTCGACCGCGATCCCGAGGGGCGGCTCATGGTGCGGCGTCACAACGACGCCTGCCATCTCCCCTAGCGCGTTCCGGACCTACTCCGGTTCGTCCTCCGCCACTCCGCAGCTGTAGCGCTCGATGACCGGGTTCGCGAGCAGCCGCGTGCACATCTCCTCGGCCAGCGTCTGCGCCTCGTCCGCGCTCGCAGCCTCGATCGTGACCTCGAACAGCTTCCCCGACCGCACGCCCGCCACCCCCGCGAAGCCGAGGTTGTGCAGCGCCGACGCGATCGTCAGCCCCTCCGGGTCGTTCACAGTCGGCTTCAGCGTCACCGCGATGGAGGCGAGGAAGCGGCTCACGCGGGCAGGTCCTCCCCCGTGAGCGCGCGGTACAGCGTCAGGTAGCGATCCGTTGTCGCCGCGATCACGTCGTCCGGAACTTCCGGCGCGGGGTCGCCGTCCTTCCAGCCCGTCCCCACGAGCCAGTCGCGTACCGGCTGCTTGTCGAAGCTCGGCTGGGAGCCGCCCGGTTTGTATTCGGAGAGCGGCCAGAAGCGGCTACTGTCGGGCGTCAGCACCTCGTCGATCAGGATCGTCTCTTCGTTGCGCAGCCCGAACTCGAACTTCGTGTCCGCAATGATGATGTCGCGTTCCAGCGCCACCTGGTGGGCGTAGTCGTAAACCGCGCGGCTACGCTTCGCCATCGCGTTCGCCGTCTCTTCGCCTACGATGCCCTCGAGCTGCTCGTAGTTGATGTTCTCGTCGTGCTGGCCCACGTCCGCTTTCGTCGAGGGCGTGAAGATTGGCTCTGGCAGCCGGTCCGACTCCGTCAGCCCCTCGGGCAGCGTGATCCCGCAGACCGACCCATCGCGCTTGTACTCGCGCCAGCCCGTGCCCGAGATGTAGCCGCGCACGATGCACTCGGCGGTGTACGCCTGCGCCTTCCGCACCAGCATCGAACGCCGGTAGCAGTTCTCCGGGAGAGCGAAGGGCACGAGTTCGTCCGCGTTCGACCCGTCGATGACGGCGATGAAGTGGTGCGGCACCACCTCGCCGATGCGCTCGAACCACCACGCCGAGAGCTGCGTTAGCACCTCGCCCTTGCGGGGAACGCCCGCCGGCAGCACGAGGTCGAGCGCCGAAATGCGGTCGGTCGCGACGATCAGCAGGTGGTCGCCGAGGTCGTATGTATCGCGCACCTTGCCGCGCATCATGGGCGCGGGCAGATCGGTGTGCGTCACCACGTTGGTCATGGGGTCTCCTCCCGAATACGAAGGTAGTACAGGGTAATGGAGGCATGGGCAAACGCCGCCACCGGAATCAGGATTCCGCCCTGCAAGATGCGTAGTCCCGCATCGATGGCCATGCGCAGCTCGCGGCTGGCGCTCTCCGGTCCCGGGCTCACCGGCACCAGTGCTCCGATAAGGAAAGCCAGCGCCAGCCCGATGACCATGATCCCGAGCAGTCGCAGCATGTTGCCCTGCATCGTGCGCCAGCTCTGCGTGAGCGCCTCAATGGGGCTGGTCTGCTCCAGCAGGTACACCTGGTAGGCCACACCGAAGCGTGCGATGAGGAAGGGGATGACCGCCAGCCCCACGATCGTGAAGGCCAGAAGACCCCCTACGACCGTGAAGATGACCGTCAGCACGATCAGTCCGCCCAGGCGCGTAAAGGCGGGATCGAGCGCCTGCGAAAGCGTGAGCGGTTGCCCCCGCGCGACCGCCGCCACCGATACGATGGTCGCCCCCTGCGCCACCAGCCCCAGGACCACGCCTGCCGCCACGACCACCACCAGCACGATCACCTGCGCTCCCGCCTCGGTGGCGCCCGTGATCCCTCCGCGGGGATAGACCTCATCCGCGAACACGCTGCTGTAGAGCAGGACGGTCAGGAGGATGGTTCCGATGACGAGGGGCGTCTGGATGGCCAGCAGGGGCAGCATCGTCTCGCGCGGAAAGTCACGCATCAGCGCGGCTGCCGCACTCAGCATCTCGCCTACTCCCGGTCTCTCGGGGGACTGCTGCTCCGGGGTGCTGGTCACTTCGGCTCGGGCTCCCTGCGCTTCGATCGAGCAGCGTAGCCAAGGCGCACCCCGGTTGCTGTGGGCGAGGTCACTGCATTGCTCCCGCACCAGGCCCATTGGGCGGGGTGCGCCGGTCCCTGACCGCGCTTGTCACGCCAGGCCGAGCCGCTCGAACGTCGAGCCGGCGTTGCGCAGGTAGTAGCCGTAGTCGAACAGCGACCGCAGCCGCTCTTCGTCCAGCCGCGAGGTCACGTCCTCGTCCGCCAGCAGCAGCGAGAGGAACGGCTCGCGCTCCTGCCAGGCCACCATCGCGTTGCGTTTCACGAGACCGTAGGCCTCCTGCCGGCTCAGACCCGTCTCGATCAGCTCCAGCAGCACCCGCTGCGAGAACACCAGGCCGTACGAGCGGTCGAGGTTCTCGCGCATGTGCTCGGGATAGACCACCAGGTCCTTCGCGATGTCCGTGAACAGCGCCAGCATGTAGTCCAGCACCAGGCAGGCGTCGGGGAAGACGATGCGTTCCGTCGAGGAGTGGCTGATATCGCGCTCGTGCCAGAGGGCCACGTTCTCCATGGCGGTGTTGGCGTAGCCCCGCAGCACCCGCGCCAGCCCCGTTATGCGCTCGCACTTCTCCGGATTGCGCTTGTGTGGCATCGCGCTCGACCCCGTCTGGCCCGCCGCGAAGGGCTCCTCCGCCTCCAGCACTTCCGTGCGCTGCAGCCCCCGGATCTCCGTCGCGAACTTCTCCAGCGAAGCGCCCGTGAGCGCGAGCGCGCTCACGAACTGCGCGTGCCGGTCGCGCTGGATGACCTGCGTCGAGGCGTGCTCCACGCCCAGCCCCAGTGTCTGGCAGGTCGCCTCCTCGATATCGGGGGGAATGGAGGCGTGCGTGCCCACGGCCCCGCTGATCGCGCCCACCGCGATCGTCTCGCGCGCCGCCAGCAGGCGCTCGCAGTTGCGTCGCATCTCGGCCACCCACACCGCCACCTTCAGGCCGAACGTCGTCGGCTCGGCGTGGACGCCGTGCGTGCGTCCCACGCAGAGCGTGTCGCGGTGCTCGCGGGCGAGGTTCTCCAGCGCCGCCGTCAGTCCCTCGACCCCCGCGATCAGGAGGTCGCTCGCGTCCCGCAGCTGGAGGGCGGTGGCCGTGTCCCAGACGTCGCTGGTCGTGAGCCCAAAGTGGACATAACGCGACTCCTCGCCGAGCGAGTCCGCCACCGACTGTAGAAAGGCGGTCATGTCGTGGTGCGTGACGGCGAGGTACTCGTTGACCTTGTCGACATCGAATGTGGCGTTCGCGCGGATGGTCTGCGCCGCCTCGATGGGCATCTCGCCAGCGGCCGCGCGTGCTTCGCAGACGGCGATTTCGACTTCGAGCCAGCGGTCGAACTTGGCCTGCTCGCTCCAGATTGCGGCCATCTCAGGCCGCGAGTAGCGGGGGATCACAGGACGCTCCGGACGGGGTGAAATTGGCTCGTGGCCATCGTCTCAATCATACCGTGGGCGGCGCTCTGGGAGTCCCCGGCGCCGTTCAGACGCCGTTCCCGGCAGCGTGTAGACTGCCGCTCCGCCAGGAGGTGTCGCGTGGAAGAGTTCCGCGGTCGTACAGCTGTCGTTACCGGAGGCGGTGGCGGCATCGGCAAGGCGATGGCCGTCGCCTTTGCCCGGGAAGGGATGAACGTCGTCATCGGCGAGATCGACATGGACGCGGCCGCTGAGGCGGTCGCCGCTGTCGAGGCGCACGGTGTGAAGGCAATCGCCGTCGAAAACGACGTCTCCAGCCGCGCTTCCATGCAGGCCCTCGCCGACGCCACCAACGATGCGTTCGGCGGCTGCCACGTGCTCTGTAACAACGCTGGCGTCGTCACCTTCAAGCTCGCCCAGGACATGAGCGAGGACGACTGGGACTGGGTGCTGGGCGTCGACCTCTACGGCGTGATCTACGGCATCCAGGCGTTCCTGCCGGGCATGGTCGCTGCGGGCGAGGGTGGCCACATCGTGAACACCGCCTCCATCGCCGGGCTCGTTGCCGCGGCAACGCCCGGCATCTCCTCCTACACAACCGCCAAGTACGGCGTCGTCGGCATCTCCGAGGCGCTCGCCCTCGACCTCGCCCCGCACAACATCGGGGTGAGCGTGATCTGTCCGGGCGGCGTCCGCTCGCGCATCGTCGAGGCGGGCCGCAATCGCCCCGAGGAGTACGGCGGCCCCGAGGCGCCCATCCGCGAGATGCTCCCCGGCGAGAGCGTTCCGCAGGAGGTTATCGAGCCCGAGGACCTCGCCCAGCAGGTCCTGCGCGCCGTCAGGGACAACCACCTCTATATCGTGAGCCATCCCGAGACCCAGCCCGCCGTCGAGGCCCGCTTCCAGGCGATCCTCGACGCCTACGACCGCATCCCCAGCTAGCCACACCGCCAAAGGAGCGCGCCATGTCCGTCAAGGTTCTGGTTGTCACCAAGGGCCACCCCTTCGACTACAACGGCTTCTACGCCATGTTCGATGAGAACCCCGAGTTGCTCACCACGCAGGTTGAGCAGCCGGCTGCGCAGGTGATGCTCCGCCCCGAGAACGTGGCCGAGTACGAGGCCGTCTGCTTCTACGATATGTGGGGCACCGAGAGCCCCGACGGCGGCGCCAGCTTCCTGCCCGCCCCCGAGGAGTACCAGCAGAGCATCGCCGCCCTGCTCGAGAGCGGGAAGGGCATCGTGATGATGAACCACGCGATCGTGCAGTGGCCTGCCTGGCCCGGCTGGCGCGATGTCAGCGGCACCTCCTTCCTGCTGACCGAGGGCGAGGTCTTCGGCGAGATGACTCCCGGTTCGGGTTACCGCGGCGGCGCCGTCGACCCGCGCGGCAACCCCCGCGGCACCGTCTCCGCGGACCCAGGCGCCCCCCCCCCCGCCCCCGCCCCGCCCGCCCGGCCCCCCCCCCCCCCCCGGTCCGGGGGGGGGGGGGAGCCGTTCACGATCGAGGACGAGCTCTACCTGACCTCCAAAACCTTCGAGTCGCAGCCCGGCATCCTGCCGCTCATGCGCACCGACTACCCGATGGTGAAGGAGAACTTCAACCCGCCGCCCCTCGCCCCTGCCGCGGAGCAGGCCGGCTGGGACCATCCCGAAGGCAGCAACCTCGTCGTCTGGGCCAAGAAGAGCGTGAACTCCCCGGTCATCGCCATGCAGATTGGCGACGGCCCCAATTGCTACGCCAACCCCGGCTTCCGCACGCTCCTGAGCAACTCCCTGCACTGGGTGGCGACGGACGAAGCGCGCGCCTGGGCCGCCAGCTAGCGCCGCCCGCCACGAACAGGGGTAGACCCCCGGAAGGACTAATCCAATGGCAGTGAAAACGCTCGTTGTGACCAAGGGCCACGGCTTCAACTACAACGGCTTCTACTCCATGTTCGACGACAATCCCGAGCTGCTCACCACGCAGGTCGAGCAGCCCGCCGCGCAGGTCCTCCTGCGTCCCGAAAACGTGGCCGAGTACGAGGCTGTCGTCTTCTACGACATGTGGGGCGTCGACTTCTCCCCCGCCTCCGAGGAGTACCAGCAGAGCATTGCCGCCCTCCTCGAGAGCGGGAAGGGCCTCATGTTGATGAACCACGCGCTCGTGGAGTGGCCCGCGTTTCCCGCCTGGCGCGATGTCAGCGGCACTTCTTTCCTGCTGAAGGAAGGCGAAGTGTTCGGCGAGCTCACCCCCGGCTCAGGCTACCGGGGCGGCGGCGCCGACCCGCGCGGGAACGGACGCGGCAAGGTCACCCCCCACCCGGCCGCCGCCGGCCACCCCGTCCTCGAAGGCCTCGACGACGGCTTCGTGGTGCAGGACGAGCTCTACCTGACCTCGAAGATCTTCGAGTCGCAGCCCGGCATCCTGCCGCTCATGCGCACGGACTACCCGATGACGCAGGAGAACTTCAACCCGCCGCCCATGGCTCCACCGGAAGAGAAGGAGCGCTGGGCCCACCCCGACGGCAGCGACGTGGTCGTCTGGGCGAAGAAGAGCGGCAACAGCCCTGTGGTGGCCACCCACCTCGGCGATGGCCCCGGCAGCTACGAGAGCGAGGGATTCCGCAAGCTCCTCCACAACACCCTGCACTGGGTCGCGTCGGAGGAAGCGCGCGCCTGGGCCGCCAGCTAGGGACCGCTAGCGCAGCTCCCGGAACGTCGCGCGGATGCCGCGCACGATCGCCTCGGGTTCCTCGGCGGGCGCGAAGTGCCCGCCCGCCGGATGCGAGTCCCAGTGGTGCACGTTCCAGTACTCCCGCTGCTGCGCGCTCGGCTCCTGTGGCGCCCCCGGACCGTGGAACGTGATCCCCGTCGGCGCCTCGACCACGGGCGTGCGGTCGTGGCTCGGCTGCCACTGGTTCCAGGCCGCCTCGTAGTAGTACCGCACCGAGGTCACGAACGCGTCCGTCGCCCAGTACAGCATCATCGTTGTCAGCAGGTCGTCCTTGGAGAAGCGCGACTCCACGTCCCCGTTGGTGTCGCCCCAGTTGCGCCGCCGCTCGAGAATCCAGGCGCAGAGCCCGATCGGGGAGTCGTGCGCCATGAAGGCCAGCGTTTGCGGGTCGAGCGTCTGCACGGCGACGTGCGCCGAGTAGTAGCGCATCCGCGCGAGCGAGGCCGTTCGCGCCTCTCCGGGCGGCATCGTCGCAAGGCCCGGATCGCCCAGCACCCACGGCCGGTCGTGCGTGAACATGTTCAGCATGATCGCGTCCGTCAGGTGGATGCCGATCACGTGGTCCGCGTACTTGTGCCCGAGCTGGCTGGTGACCAGCGCCCCCCAGTCGCCGCCCTGCGCCGCGAAGCGCTCGTAGCCGAGCACCTCCCGCATGAGCGTGTCCCAGATGTCCGCCGTCCGCCAGTAGTTGATCCCCGGAGTCGTCAGCGGCGTCGAGAAGCCGTAGCCGGGTAGCGAGGGCACGACCACGTCGAAGGCGTCCTCGGGGTCGCCGCCATGGGCTGCGGGGTCGGTCAGGGGGCCGATGACGTGGCGCAGGTCCCAGTACGTCCACGGCCAGCCGTGCGAGACGATGATGGGGATGGGATTCGGCCCCTTGCCCCGCTCGTGCACGAAATGGATCGGCATCCCCTCGATCTCGACGCGGAAGTTCGCGAAGCGGTTCATCTCCGCCTCGTGCGCACGCCAGTCGTAACGGTGCAGCCAGTGCTCCGCCAGCTCGCGCAGGTATCCCCCGTCGACCCCGTACTCCCAGCCGTCGTTGGCGAAGTCGGGCGCCCAGTTGATGCGCTCCAGCCGTTCGCGCAGGTCCTGCAGCTTCTCCTCGGGGATCGCGATTGTGAACGGTTCGGCCTGCATTGGGCGTCCTCCCGGCATTGTCGTAACGCCGCGAGTCTAGCCCTTCGGGTGGGTGGCGATGAAGCCCGGCAACCCCGCTCGAACATAACGAAATCGCATTTTGTCTGATGCAATTGCAAGGCCATCTTCCGCGAGCTAGTGTCACCCTGCGCAGCCGGGGGAATGGCGCGCCAAAGGGGGAAAGTCGAAATTATGGGAACGATGTTGTCCGGTCATAGAGCACCAGGGTTGGCGATCGTCGGCGGACTCGCCGTCCTGACCATTGCCCTCCTCTTCTACCCCGGGGGCTGGTTGGTCGATCCTTCCGATCCGCTCGACTTCCAGGAGACCATCGACGCGATGACCGGCAACGACAACCTCACCCACGGGTTGTCCTTCCTCATCGTCCTGGCGGCGCTGTCGATCGCCTACGGTCTGTTCTCGTTCTGGCGGCTTAGCGGCCCTGCGGGAAGCCTGGGCCACTCGCTGCTGCGCTTCGGCATCCTGGTGAACCTTTTCCACTACGGCATCTACATCCTGACGCTGGGAATGCGGGACCTGCTTGTCGCCGTTCACCAGCACAGGGACTCACTCGCAGCTCCCGAGCAAGCGGATCAGCTCTTGCTCGTGCTGCATGCCGCCAGCGGAGGCCTTCACTATTCCTTCGTGACGATCTCCTCGATCAGCGGCATTCTTGTGGGCATCGGACTTGCCCGGCGCTTCAGCTCCCTGGGCCTTTCCGCCGCAGCCTGCTGGGTCTTCGCGCTTGCCGGAACGGCGGGCCTGATCAACGTCCTCGTCGGTCAGCAGGCCGAGGTCAATCCCGAAGCCTTCATCATGGTCAGCAACGTCGTGCTGTTCGTGGCGGCGGCCGCTCTCCTCGTTATCGGCATCGGCGTGCTCCGGGGCGAGAGCGAGCTCGTTCCGGAAGACGACTAGTTTTCTGACGCCGCAGAACAGTACCTCCGGCATCGCGAGACGCAGTCCCATCTGCGCTGGCGATGCCGGTGGCGCTCGTCTACCCTGCCGCCAACCCTGCACCCGCACATGGCACTAAAGGGGAAGCGCTATGAATGTACTCAAGGGCATGGTTTCAGGAATCGGAGGACCGGGGTGCGCCATCATCATGGGCACGATCGTCCTCGTCGTAACGAGTCTCATCGTTCCTGGTGGACCGTTCATCGATAACGTCGACCAGACTGAGTTTCCCGAAGCCATTGAGGCCCTTGCGGACAACGCAAACCTCACGCACGTCATCACGTTGCTGGGCATTCTCGGTGCGATACTGGTGAGTTTCGGCCTCTTCTCCTTCTTCGGCCTGTCCGGCGATGCGGGAAGCACGACCCACGCGTGGCTCAGGTTCGGCGTGGTGCTGAACCTGTTCCACTACGCCATCTTCATCCTTGCTTCGGGCCTCCGGCACTTCCTCCTCATCGTCGAGGACGGAGGTGTGGGCACGGGCGGCGAGAACGAGGCCGTCTCCCTGGGCCTGCACGCTGCTGGCATCGGGCTTCACTTCGCTTTCCTCACCGTCTCCGGCGTTGCCAGCATGGCGCTGGGCGTTGGTCTCGCGAGGCGGTTCGGCTCGCTGAACGTCTACGCGGCCTTCTGCTGGCTCCTTGTCCTGGCTGGCGTCCTCGGGCTCGTCAACGTCATTGTGGGCGAGCACTTCGGCGACGACTTAGAGGTGGTCGCCTTGATCAGCAACATCGGCATCCTGATCGCTGCCGTCTGCCTGATCGTCATCGGCTACGGAGTGCACACCGGCCAGAGCGAACTGGTTGCCGACGACTCCTAGGCCCGTCCGCAGGTAGCCAGGCTCCGCCAGCGGGAACGCGCACGCGTTCCCGCTGGCCGGGCCGATCCCGCTTCCGGTACAGTTCCGGCAGCGCTGCCGCGCTCCGGGGGATCCCATGGTCGTCGAAACAAAGCAGACCTTCTGCCGCTTCTGCCACGCCTTCTGCGCGATCGAGGTCGACATTGAGGATGGCCGCGCCATCAAGGTTCGCGGGGACGCCAAGAACGAGATGTACCAGGGGTTCACCTGCATCAAGGGACGCCAGCTCCCCGAGCAGCACTACCACCCCGACCGCCTCCTCCACTCCCAGAAGCGCGCCCCGGACGGCACCTACCACGACGTCCCCCACCAGCAAGCCATCGACGAGGTAGCGGACAAGCTCCAGGCCATCATCGCCGAGCATGGACCCCGGGCCGTCGCCACCTTCAGCGGCACCTACGGCTTCTCCTTCCCCTCCTCGGGCCAGTTCACCGGCGCCTTCATGGCCGGCATTGGCTCGAACATGACCTATTCCGGCGGCACCATCGACCAGCCCGCCAAGCCCATCGCCCGCGCCTACCACGGCAACTGGGGCGCCGGCCCCCAGATGTTCGACGACGCCGACGTCTGGATGCTCATCGGCGCCAACCCCACCATCTCGATGTGGGGCGGCATTCCCCAGTACAACCCCGCGAAGCGCCTTCACCAGGCCAAGCAGCGCGGCATGCAGTTCATCGTCATCGACCCGCGCCGCACCGAGGCTGCGGAGAAGGCCGACATCTTCCTGCAGGTGAAGCCGGGCGAGGACCCCACCCTCCTCGCCGGCATCCTCCGTGTCATCCTCACCGAGGGCCTTGTCGACGGCGACTTCGTCGCCGCCAACGTGCAGGGCCTGGAGGAGCTGCGCGAGGCCGTCGAGCCCTTCTCGCTCGACTACGTCGAGGAGCGCGCCGGCGTGCCCGCCGCCCATGTCGAGCGCGCCGCGCGCGTCTTCGCTGAGGGCGAGCGCGGCTCCGTCACCTCCGGCACGGGCCCCGACTTCTCGCCCCACGCCAACATCACCGAGTACCTCATCAATGCCATCAACACCGTCTGCGGGCGCTGGATGCGCGAAGGCGAGCGGGTGCCCAACCCGCCCGTGCTGCGCAAGCCCAAGGACTACGTGGCCCAGACCTACCAGGAGAGCACCGACTGGGAGTCCCGCGAGAAGCTACGCATCCGCGACCTCCCCATCACGCACATCGGGCCGCCCACCAGCGCCCTCGCCGAGGAGATCCTGACCCCCGGCGAAGGCCAGATTCGCGCCCTCATCTGCATCGGCTCGAACCCCATGGCCGCCTGGCCAGACCAGCTCCGCACCTACGAGGCCATGCAGGCGCTCGACCTGCTCGTCACGCTCGACATCAAGATGTCGGCCACCTCCAAGCTGGCCCACTACGTGATCGCGCCGAAGCTCTCGCTCGAGCGCGAGGACACGACCCTCCCCAACGAGGCGCTCTCGGGCGTGTTCGGCTTCGCCCAGGGCTACCCCGCCCCCTATGCCCAGTACGGCCCCAAGCTCATCGACCCGCCCGCGGGCTCGGATGTGATCGAGGAGTGGGAGTTCTTCTGGGGCATCGCCAACCGCATGCGTGTCCCCCTGCGCACCGCCTGGGGCCAGGTCGACATCGACAACAAGCCGACCTCCTCCCAGCTCCTCGAGTGGATGTGCGAGGGATCACGCATCCCCCTCGACGAAGTGAAGAAGTACCCCCACGGCCACATCTTCGAGGACGACGACATCCGTGTGCTGCCGAAGCGCCCCGGTTCCCCCCGCCTCGATGTGGGCCGCGCGGAGATGATGGCCGAGCTCGCCGAGGTGCGCGCCGAGCCCCACTTCGAGGGCGGCGGCTACCGCGAGGGCGAGGAGTTCACCCACCGCCTCGTCAGCCGCCGTATGCTGGAATCGTATAATTCGTCCGGCCGCGACATCCCCCGGCTCATGCGCAAGTATGCCAACAAGGGAAACCCCGCCTACATGAACCCCATGGATATCGCCGAGCTCGGCCTCGCCGCCGGCGACATCGTCGAGATCGAGTCCGCGCGCGCCGCCATCTATGGCGTCGTCGAGCCCGCGGACGACGTACGCACGGGTGTCATCTCGATGGCCCATGCCTGGGGAGATGCTCCCACCGAGGACGCGCGCGTGCGCGAGCTGGGCGCCAACACCGGCCGCCTCTCCGACACGCAGCGCGACTACGACCCCATCACCGGCATTCCCGTGATGAGTGCCATCCCCGTGAACGTGCGCAAGGTCGCCGATCCCGCGCCGGTGGGCTGACGCCGGGTACCGGCAGCGCTCAGTGCCAGTCGTGCGCCTCGGGCATCGGGACGCCCGTGCCCACCGGCTCCACGTGCGAGACGGTGATGGTCATCGTCCCGTCCCGGCGCGAGACCTTGCCCCGGATCAGGAGCACCTGGCTCCGCAACTCCTTGCGGTGCCGCGCGTAGATGCGCGGCCAGAGGATGACCTGCACCTCGCCCGTCTCGTCCTCGATGGTCACGAAGACGGTGCCCTCCTTGCCGCGGGGGTGCTGCCGGGCGATTGGCCACCCCGCCACCCGCACCGCCGTGCCGTCGGGCAGCCCCTCCGCGTCGGCGCAGGGCAGCACACCGGGGGGCAGCGTGGGCCGCACGAACTCCATCAGGTGCCCGCCCGGGTAGACCCCCATCGTGCGGTACTCCCCGACCATCTTCTCGTACCCGCTGAGGTCCGCGAGCGCGGGCACGCCCGCCGCCCCCGCTGCCGGGAAGGCGCGCTGCCCGCCCCGTGATGGCGGCGTGGAGAGGCCCGCGTCCCAGAGCGCCAGCCGCCGGTTCGGCTCGACGGCGTCGAAGGCCCCCGCCTCCACCAGCGACTGCGCCGCCCGCGGCTTCACGCCCGTGCGCCGCACCAGGTCCCCCGCCCCCACGTAGGGACCGTGCCGTCCCCGCTCCGCCACGATCAGCTCCGCTGCCGCCTGTCCCACGTCCTTCACGATCTGCAGGCCCAGGCGCACGCAGCCGTTGTCGGAGATGGCGAGCGCTTCGCTGCGGTTCACGCACGGGTTCAGGAAGGGCGCGGCGAAGCGGCGCGCATCCTCCTTCAGCGTCTCCAGCGGGTAGAACCCCATCGGCTGGTTGTTCACCAGCGCCACGAAGAACTCGAGCGGGTGGTACTGCTTCAGCCAGGCCGCCTGGTAGGCGCTGATGGCGAACGCGTGCGAGTGCGACTCCGGGAACATGTAGTGCCCGTTGATCTTGGCGAAGATCGTGCACGCGGTTTCCTCGGGAACGCCCCGGCTCCGCGCCCCCTCCAGGAAGCGCTGCCGGTGCATCGCCATCAGGTGCTCGCCCTGCGGCCGCGCGAAGGCGCGCCGCAGCTCGTCCGCCTCGGCGGCGGTCATCCCCGCCACGTCCATGATCAACTGCACCACCTGCTCCTGCCAGACGATCACGCCGTAGCCCCGCTTCAGCGCGCGCTCCTCCAGCGGATGGTCGTACGTCCATTCGGCCCCGTGCCGGTAGCGCTCGATGAACTTCGAGACAGCGCTCCCCTGCACGCCCACCCCGGGCCGGATGAGCGCCACCTGGTAGGCCAGGTCCAGCAGGTTCCGGGAGAGCAGGCGCTGTGCGATCTTGAGCTGCGCGGGCGACTGCAGCAGGAAGACGCCTTTCGCCCGCCCCTCGTTGATCAGGTCATAGACGTTCGGGTCCTCGGGGTCGATGCGGCTCAGGTCGGGCCTCGTCCCCTCCCGCTCCTCGATCAGGGTGAGCGCCTCCTCGATCTGGTCGAGCACGGGCAGGGAGAGGATGTCGATCTTGGCGAAGTTCGCGTCGGCCACGCTGTCCTTGTTCCAGTCCATGATGAAGCGCCCCTCGATCGCCCCGTCCCGGATGGGCACCATCCCCGGGATGGGACTGTCGCTCAGCACCATCCCGCCCACGTGCTGACCCAGCCCCCGGGGTGCGTGCAGCAGCTGGGGCGCCAGCTCCGTCAGCTCCCGCCAGCCGGGCGCGTCGACCCGCTCGCGGAAGGCGGGCGCCTCCAGCATCGCCTCGCGCAGCCCCCCGTCGTGCGACTGCACCTGCTTCGAGAGCAGCCGCAGGTCCTCCCGTGGCAGTCCCAGCGCCTTCCCCAGGTCCTGGATGATCCCCTTCAGCGAGTAGGTGGCGATGGCTCCCGCGAGGACCGCGTACTCCGCGCCGAAGTGCTGATGTACCCGCGCGATCAGCTCGTCGCGGAGGGCGCGCGGGAAGTCGAGGTCGATGTCGGGGAGCGTGCTCATGTCCTCCGGCATGAACCGCTCCAGCGTCAGGTTCCAGCGCAGCGGGTCGACGTGGCTGATGCCGATGAGGTAGCCCACCAGCAGCGCCACCGAGGAGCCCCGCCCCCGTCCCGGCGGACGCTCCTCCAGGGGCGTGTCGGGGTTGGCCAGACCCCGCTCCTCCATGATCAGCCGGCCCAGCCGCGCGATCTCCCGGTAGAGCAGCAGGAAGCCGGCCAGGTGGTGCCGGTGGATGAGCCCGAACTCCTCGTCCAGCCGCTCCCGCACCTGCTCCGTGAGCGCGCCGTAGCGCCGTCGCGCGGCCTCTTCGCAGAGCCGCCGCAGGTAGCTCTCGGACGTGTGTCCGCTGGGAACTTGCGGATCGGGCAGGGTGTACCCCAGGTCCGTGCTCAGGTTGAAGCGGCACAGATCCGCGATGCGCACGGTGTTGGCGATGGCGTCCGGGTACTCCCGGAAGAGCCGCGCCATCTCTGCCGCCGGCTTCAGCGCGAACTGGTCGTTCGGCTTGATGAACGGGAGCGCCCGGTCGATCGTCGTGTTGCGCCTGGCGGCCGCCAGCGCGTGCTGCAGCCGGTACCGCTCGCGGTCGTGGTAGAGCACGTCGTTGCTGGCCACCAGCGGGACGCCCGCCTCCCGCGCGAGCTCCGCCAACTCGTGGTTGCGGGCCGTGTCGCCCTGCAGGAAGTTCTGCTGGAGCTCCACGTACACCGAGTCGGGGCCGTACCACTCCCGGTAGTCGGCCAGCAGCGCCCCCGCTTCCCGCCGCCGCCCCTCCCGCGCCAGCCCCGCGAGGCGCCCGTCGCGACCCCCGGTCAGCAGGATCACGCCCTCGGCGTGGCCGGGCAGGTGGGCGGGGTCGAGCCGCGGCTCGCGCCGGTCGGTGGCGTTCGCCAGGGTGAACAGCCGCGAGACGTTCGCGTAGCCCTCACGCGTCTTCGCCAGCAGCACCAGGCGGGAGCCGTCCGCCAGGGTCAGCTCCCCGCCCGTGATCGGCTGCACTCCGAGGCTGTTGGCCAGGCGCGCGAACTCCAGCGCCCCGCAGAGGTTCGTGTCGGTCAGGGCGAGCGCCTCGCAGTCGAGCGCCTTCGCCCGCGCCAGCAGTTCGTGGCTGTGCGAGGCGCCCTCTCCGAAGGAGTAGAAGCTCCGCGTATGCAGCTCGACGTATCCCGTGGCCACGGAGCGGCTCCGGCTAGCAGGCCTGCTGGTACCAGCGCTCCTCGCGCTGGTCCCGGAAGAGGGTCACCTGCCGCCCGTCCTCGCGGCTGACGCGATAGTAGGCGCGCTTCAGGGGCGCCGGCAGCCACCAGAGGTCGAAGCTCCAGCGATCCTCGATGCGGGTAACCCGCTGCCACCCCCGCTCCAGCTCCACCGCCACGGGTTGCCCCTCCGCTCCCTCCTCCACCGCCACCGGTGTGGGCAGGGCGAGCGGCCGCATCGCGTCCCGCCCCGACGGATCGATCGGCACCTGCAGCACGCGCATCTCCGGGGCCGGGTGCCACGGCGCGATGGGCGCCATCCGGTAGAGCGCGGGGCCGCCCTCGAGCCGCGCCTGGAGCTGCCGCTCGACCTCCGCCAGGCGGCGCTCGCGCCCCTCCCGCACGTCGGGGAAAAGACCTGCTTGCTCGCCTGCCCCCTCGCCGAGCCCGCCAAGCTCCAGCAGCAGTTCCTCGACCGGCGCCTCGGGGTGGTCGTCCTCCAGGAGGCGCCGGAGAATGCGTGACGCTCCCTCCCAGCTCCCCACCCCCTGCCGGAAGTGGAACGCCTTCTCCCAGGGAGGCGCCCCGTGCAGGAGGCAGGCCAGCTCCGCCCGGCTCGCGTACCGCCCCCGCGCCACGGGCCGGGCGAAGGCGCGCTTCAGCAGCGTATCGACCCCCGCCAGCACCAGCGCCAGCGAGGTCGAGGCGAAGGGCAGGGGAATGCGTTCGACCACCGCCTCCTCGGTCGCGAGGGGGACCAGGGGGCTGTCATCAATGCCCTGGCAGAGCTCCCAGGCGCGCTCCCCCTCGTTCCCGAACTGGTCGATGAGCAGCTCCACCCGCATGGCCGCGACCGCGCCCATGCTGTGCAGCCCGAATCGGAGCAGGCCCTCGTGCACGTCGCGCGAAAGGGGCAGCAGGTCGATGGTGCGGGGCGCGAGGAATCCCGCCGCGTCGTCGGGAACCGTGGCGGCCTCCGGCCCCCTGCCGGTGCGCGCGGCGACAAACGCCGGGAATTTCGCCTCCGCCACGCCGATCCGCGGCGCCAGGTCTCGAGGGAGCGCCTCCCGCAGGGCGCGCACGAGCGCGACCTCGCCGCCGTGCAAAGCCTCAAGCCCGTCGAGGCCCACGTAGGCCGTGCCCAGCTCCGCCCCCTCTACCCGGTCGCTAATCCCCTGCAGGGCGGTGAGCGCCTGCTGGAACACGCGCCGGTAGGCGGGCTCGTCCGCTTCCAGCACGGTCGTGTCCGGGCGTCGCGAGAGCGCCTCCTCCAGCGTCATCCCCGCGGCCACCCCGGAGGCGGCCGGCAGGGCGTCGACCACCACCGGCTTGCCCGTGGCGCGGTCGGCGATCACGGCGGGGGTTGCCCGCAGGTGGGGCTGCCGTCTCAGCTCGACCTTGGCCCTGAGGTGGGTGATGAGTACGCAGGCGACTCGCAAGGCGCTCTCCCGGTGGCGTCGTCGCAGCAAGCGCTGCACGCGCACCCTATAGAACGGATGTTCTATTCGTCAACCCGTTGAACCTCGACCGGCTGTATGCCGGATCACGCCTGATGGGTCGCGAGGCAGGCCGCCTCGGATAGAATGCCCTGCCATGAACCAGGTACTCTCCGCGTTGAGCCGGTTGGTCACGGCCCGGCCGTGGATCACGCTCCTCGTCCTTCTCCTCATTACCGTTGCGCTGGCGGCGGGCGCGAATCGTCGCGCGCCGGTTGTGGAAGGCGCGGCCCTGGCGTTCCTTCCCCCCGACCACCCCATTGTCGATGCGACGAATCAGATCGACGAGCTCTTCGGTGATTCGGGCGAGGTCAGGGTGGTCACGCTCATCTTCCGCGGCGAGGTGCTCACGCCCGCGGGCCTCTCCCAGATGGACGCCCTGCTCGATCGCGTTCTCGGCGATGCAGCAGTGGGCGCGCGGCTGGCGCCCACCAATCCGATTATCTCGCCCTCGCTCTTGATCCAGGACGCGCTCCAGGTGGATGGCTTCGACTCGGTTACGCAGGCGGAAATCGATGCCGCGCGCAGCGCTCCCGAGCTCGAAGTGGCGTTCGCCGCGATGACCGGAATCGACGCCGACGGCACGCCCGTGGCGATCGCCACCCTCCGGCTGAGCGACGCGGACGAAGAGAAGGTTGAGGACGCCGAGCGGCGAGTCAACGAGCTGGCGGCCGACGATGAGGGCCCGCTGCGTGTCAGCAGCGTGTCGCCTGCGGTGGTCGAGGACGAGTACAAGGACGCCACCGAGTCGGGCATGTTGCCGCTGATCGGGCTCGCGCTCGTGCTGATTGCAGCGCTGATCCTGGTCTTCCTGCGCGCGCTCTCCGATCTGCTGCTCACGCTCGTGGGGCTGCTCGTCGCCCTCATCTGGGTTATCGGCGCGGAGGGCTGGCTCGGTCCGGACGCACTGGGCTGGATCGGCCCGCCGAGCTCGCTCACGGCAATGGTCCCGATCATCATCATCAGCCTCACGGTGGACTACGCGATCCAGGCCGTTTCGCATTACCGCGAGCAGCGAGCCGCCGGCTTGAAGGTGGTGGAGGCTGTCAGGACGGGACTGCGAAACGTCACCATTCCGCTGGTGCTGGCCGCCGCCACGACGATCGTGAGCCTGCTTGCGAACCTGTTCTCCCCGATCGGGGTCGTTGGGGACTTCGGCATCGTCGCGGGCCTCGGCGTGGGCTTGAGCCTGATCGTGATGCTGACGCTGCTCCCCGCCGGCCGGACCATCATCGACCGCCGGCGCGAGGCGCGCGGCACCTTGCCTCCCTCCCGTCCGGTCTCCAACGCGCTGCCCGGGATCGGCCGCATTGCGGAGCTGATGGGGAGGTCGGTCACCCGCAGGCCCGCCCCCTACATGATCGTCGTGCTCGCGATTACGGTGGGACTGGGGTTCGCCGCCACGAGGCTCGAGAGCGGATTCGACATTCGCGACATCCTCCCGAGGGGCGGGACCGTGCTCGAGGACATCGAGACCCTTGATTCGGCCGTCGGCGGCTCCACCGAGATGGTCAGCGTCCTCGTGCGGGCGGAAGCCACGGACACCCGCACGTATCTCAACCTGCACGACCTCAGGGTCGCCTTCGACGACGAAGGGCGCCGCCCGCGCGCAGCCGCGGGCCCCCTCCACACCTCGTACGAGCTGCTCGTGTACGACTGGACGCATGACAGCGGGGAACCCGGCGACAACTACGACCCCGAGCTCGCAGCCCTCTTCCGCCGTGCCGCGGAGGGAGTGGAGCTTGACCCCGACCTGTTCCGGGAGTTCCTGGACCGCCTGGGGGCGAAAGAACCCGCCCTCGCGCATGTACTGGTCGACAACCCCGATGGCGTCGACTCCCTCCTGGTCCAGTTCCCCACCTTCTCGGGCGCTCCCGATGCCACACGGGCGCTCCAGGAGGACCTCGAGGCGCTCTGGTACGGGGAGGACACCAGCGTGACGGCGACGTCGCTGGACATCGTCTCCATCGCCGTCACGGACGAGATTGCGGGCGGTCAGACGGCCGCGATCAGCACGACCATCGCCGTGGCGACCGGCATCCTCGCCATCTTCTTCTGGGTGACGCTGCGGCAGCCGGTCCTGGCCATCATCGCCGTGGTGCCGGTTGTGTTCGTCCTCATCTGCGTGCTGGGAACGATGGCCCTCCTGAGCATCCCCTACACCCTGGTCACCGCCATCATCACGGCCCTCTCCATCGGGATCGGGGTGGACTACACGATCCACATCATTCATCGCTACCGCGAGGAGTTCTCCCGCTCGCGCACCCCGGAGCAGGCGGCCATCAGTACACTCGCCACCACCGGCTCAGCGCTGCTGGGCTCGGCCCTGACGACGGCGCTCGGACTGGGAGCGCTGATCCTCTCGCCGCTGCTCGCGTCCGCGCAGTTCGGCCTGACGGCCGCGATCACGATCGCCTACTCCCTCATCATCTCCATCCTGCTGGTGCCGCCCGCGATGACCATCTGGGGCTCCTACCAGAACATGCGCCTGCGCTCGATGGTCGAGCGCACCTGGGCTGAGCTCGATGTCGCCATCGAAGACGTGCATCGCCGCCACGAGCAGGAACAGGAATCGACGTAGGCGGAGCGAGGGCGACCGTAGAGGCCCCGCTGCCCCTCGTCTGCAACCACAGATCGTAGAGGGCGTTGCCAAGACCTGAGGCGGGAGCCTCCTACAGTGGCTTTTGGGCCAGGAAGCAGTACAGCGGCGTGAACGTGTTGGTCCGGCCGCCCGCGACGTAAGCGTCGGCGGTGCGATCCATGAGTCGGACGACTTCCGCGGAGCCCTTCGGGAACAGCCGCAGCACTTCGCCAGCCTTCGTTCCCGCGATGAACGCCTTGCGGCCCAGCGGAAGCCTGCGAAGAGCTGTCCCCAACGTCCCGCCACGGCTTTCCATGGGCTGATACCACGGTGTGGACGGGCCTTCCTTGCTATCCCGGTCCATCCCTTCGATCACCGAAAATCCCACGGCTTCGAGCGCCTGGTTCACTTCCCCGAACGTGGCGATGTCGTTCAGAGCAATGCCGCGCATCAAGTCCTGCTTGATGGCCTGATGCGCGTGGTCGTTCGGATCGAACGTGTCCGTGAGGCACATTTCCTGCCCCCAGAACAGGGCTCCGGGCTTCAACACGCGGAATATCTCCGCGAACGCACCCTGCTTGTCCGGCGCATGGCACGTTGACTCGATCGCGTACCCGCGGTCGAACGTGTCGTCTGCGATGCTGCTCATGTCCATGAAGTCGCAAACTTCGTAGTCGACCATCTGGTCGAGCCCGGCCTCGGCATTCAACCGCTTCGCCTTCTCCAACTGGATCGTATTGTTGTTGATGCCGACAACGTGGACGCCGGCCTCGCGGGCGACGCGGCGCATGGGGCCGCCGACCCCGCAGCCCACATCGACCACCGTCATGCCCTGCTGCAACTCCAGCCGGGAGATCATCAACCGCTGATGGCGGACCTGGGACTCCTCGACGCTCTCGTTAGGGGTGAGGGGTGCGAAGTGCAGGGATTCGCTCCAGCCCCACACCATGAACCCGCTGCACAGGTCGTAGTAGTCCTTCACCGTCTCCGCGTGGTTGTATCCGCCGGCGCCGGCGGCTCCTGGCGCCGCTCGATCAATCCAGCCTTCGAAGGTCTGCACGCGGCGCTTGACATCCGAATCCCCGTACGCCTCGCGCAACTCTCTTGAGAGTTTTCCGAACTGCATGTCGTAGCGGTGCGTCAGCCCGCGGCCGGCGTCGCGGGGATGTCGAGCCGCTTTTCGGCGATGACGAACTTCAGCCGGTTGCTGATGGACAGCGACGGGAAGGGATTGATGCGGAGCGTGTGCTTCTCGGGCGACATCTTGATGGTGAAGTGGCGCGCCAGCAAGAGCAGGTTGATGCTGAGCTGCAGCTCCATCCAGCGCGAGCCGAGGCAGGTGTGCGTGCCCAGCCCGTACGGGGCGTAGCCGGGGCTGCGGTGTTCCTCCCGTGGAGGCAGGTAGCGATCGATATCGAATTTCTCGGGATCGGGGAAGACGTCGCTCATGTAGTGCGATGCCGTCTGTGCGATGTGGATCTCCGAGCCCTCGGGGAGCTCGTAGCCCTCGACCACGCAGGAGTTCATCACGGTCCGTATCGAGACCGGGACAATCGGGTAGACGCGCATGGACTCCATGATGAAGCGGTGGGTGACGTCGATCGCCTCCAGGGTGAAGTCCTCGGGCGAGGGATCGCCGTCCGCGAAGAGGGCGTCCGCTTCGGCGCGGATCCGCTCATAGAGCTCGGGCTGCGTCGCCATGGCGTAGAGCGCGAAGCTGAGGCCGTCGCCAAGGTACACGCTCGCGATCAGCGGCGCCGATAGCGCGAAACGCAGATTCGACTCGGGGAGGAACTGCGGATCGCTGGCGTGCAGGCTGAGCAGGTCGTCGGCGAGATCGCGGGGACACCCGGCCCGCTGGGCGGGGGTGTGAATGCTCTGGACCCGGTCCAGCAACGTCTCGATGCCCTTCGCCTTCTGCTTCATGCCGGGCGTGCTCAGCATCCACTTCGGCAGAACCTTGACGACTCGCGTGGCGAGCGCTCGCTCCTTGTAGACACTCAAGTCGTCGAGGAGGTCCTGCGAGTGCACGCTCAGCATGAGCGGCGAAATCTGCGAGTTGATCAGTTTCCGGCACATGGGGCTTGCGGACATGGTGTCCCCGACCTCCCACGTCGCCATGTGAGCGCGGGCGTTGTCGAAGACGGTGTCCAGTTGCCCTTCCAGCCGCGCACGCGAATAGGCCGGCTGCATGGACTTGCGGAAGCGGAAGTGGTCGGCCCCGTCGAGGGACGGGAGGATTCCGGATGCGCCATAAACCTTCTCGAAGTCCTGCAGGTAGTCCTTGGCCCTCAGGAACATGCGTCCGTGCCGGTGCGCCCAGCGATTGGTCTCGGGACCGGCGAGGAGGGTCATGGCATCCAGGAACGGCGGATTGAGCCTGAACACCGGGCCGTACTTCTCGGCAAGGTCGGCGAAGAGCGCCGGCAGGTTGCCTCTCCAGAGGTGCCGGTTGAACACCACCTTGAGCAGCGGAACCGTCGGGATCTCCTTGGTCAGCGTGGAGCGCCGGAGCAGCGGGCCGGCCAGGTTGTTGGCCACCGCGTCGGCGATCGCGCGGCCGACCAGGTCCATCTTGCAGATGAGTGCGACGCGCTCCTCGTGTTCTTCCTCGATCGGGAAGACGAAGCGGAGGACGTCGCACGTGTTCGCGAGCGCGATAATGATGACATCCCGTGGGTCGGGGATCTCGTTGTTGTAGAGCACGTTGCTGATGCGCGTCGTGACGAACTCGGTCCCCGCAGCCTCGGTAGAGCCGTTTTGCTCGGCGCTCTGCCAGGCCGTGTGGGACAGCGTCCAGAACTCGCCGTCGTGATACTGGAGGATCTGTAACGCGACCAGTCGATCGAGGGTCATGTCAATGACCCTCTCGGCGTGGGGAGCGAGTCGCTCGATCCAGTACTGGGCGTTCTGCTGGCCCGGTTCGTCGGCAATTTCCCCCAGAATGTCGTCCAGAACGGGATCACCCGTTGGGGTCTTGTCCAGGAGGATCAGGGAATCCATGTCCGTGTCGATACGAGAGATGAGGGACAGTTCCGCGATGACTGCCCCGACGACTGCGCAGTTCAAATCCCAACTAGGCACCTGCCGAAAGTACCCGCTGTCCTCGTTGAGCAGCATCAGGAGAAGCTCGTCGGGCAAGGTAAGCGTTCGTGTTGCCACAGGCTCGGTAGCGAGAGTCATCGGTCCATTCTCCGTGGCGTGCTGGCTCCCCATGCGCGCCAAGTCACGCAACAAGTGTAGCCCAGAGGGTCGCGGAGCGGGCAATCAGGGCCGTCCGGACGCGTGTGAGCGCGCCCACCAGACTGCCTCCCCGGTGGGGTGGGATGGAGAGGCCAGTTTCGTATGCTAGATGAATGCATGATCGAGAAGGCACCCGCCACCCGGATGTTCGGGGTGAGGAGGGTCGAGCGATGCTAGCCGGGCCCAGGGATCGTGGGGACAACACCACACTGCCTCCCTTCCCGGAAGGCTGGTACTTCGTGGCCAGCCGCCGCGAGATAGCGAAGGCAGGCCTCATCGAGAAGACGTGGATGGGCGAGGACATCGTCGCCTGGTGTGACGAGGACGGCCGCCCCTGCGTCGCCGAGGCGGTCTGCCCCCACCTGGGCTCGGACCTTGGCCCGGAAGCCGGGGGGCGGGTCTCTGAGGGTCGCATCGTCTGCCCCTTCCACGGCTTCGAGTTCGATACCGCCGGCCAGTGCGTCGCCACCCCCTTCGCCGCCCCGCCCAGGTCGGCGAGGCTGCGCGTGTTCGAGACGCAGGAGATCGCCGGTATGGTCTTCGCCTGGTGGGGGCTCGGGGGACGGGCGCCCCAGTGGAACCTGCTCGACGATCAGTTGGATCAGGAAGGCTGGAGCAGCGTCGGCATCCAAACCCTCCGCTTCCCCGGGCATCCCCAGGAGACAACGGAGAACTCCGTCGACCTCGCCCACCTGCGCTACGTCCACGGCTACGACAATGTCGACCGCCCGGCCCCTGTCGTGGTGGACGGCCCCTACCTCCAGAGCGTCTTCGACTTCAGACGCGCCCGCACGTTCTTCGGGGTCGCAACGCTTACCCTCGACCTCCAGGCCGACACCCACGTGGCCGGCCTGGGCTACTCGTTCGTGAGGGGCCGCGAGAAATCGATCGGCATGGACTTCCGCCTGTGGATCCTGTCAGCCCCGGTCGACGGGACCGTCATCGACCTGTCGCTCGCCTCGCAGGTGCGGGAGATTCGCAAGCCAAAGCGTCCCGTTGTCGGGCTGGGGTTCCTCCCCCCCGCCGCCCGCGCTCCGATCATGAACAGGTTCCTGATGCCGCAGCAGCGCTACGAGGTTGTGCAGGACGTAGGCATCTGGAGCCGCAAGCACTACCTCTCCCGCCCGCGTCTCAATCGCGCCGATGGCGAGATCGCGACCTTCCGGGACTACTGCGCCCAGTTCTATCCCGAGCCCTGCGACGGCGACGCCTGAGCGTCCTCATACTCGCCCCTACGCCTTCCTGAAGCGCCAGCCGTACAGGATGCTCCCGTAGTAGTTGAACCACCGCCTCGCCGAGGCATCGTCGAACGGGTAGTCCGCGCCCAGCTGCCTGGCGGCGGCGAGCCCGGTCACGAAGCAGGTTTCCTGGCTGTTGACCAGCGTGTGCGCGCCGCAGTGCCACGTCCGGCGCTTGCCCTGGATGAAACGGAAGATGTTGACCAGCAGGGCCACGTGGCGCACGTCGTGGACGATGTGCTGGAACCACCAGCGCTTCACGACCTTGTCCTCATCGATGGCGCTGATCGGGTTGTAGGTGACCAGGCAGGGCTTGTCCGACTCCTTCGCCCACGGCTGCTGGTTATGCATGATGTAGGTGATCTCGTAGTTGTCCGGCCTGGCTCCGTACTGCTCGATGTAGTTGCTCCGTGTCTCCAGCGGCTTCATCTCGTTGTCTGGAAGGACCGAGGAGTCGGAGTGGACGACCGTGTGGTTGTGCAGCTCGCTCTCGTACCGGATCGACGAGAGGATGTAGCGCTCCAGCAGCGTCGGCTTGTCGAGCAGCATCAGCGTCTGGTTCGCGTTGCAGGCGAAGATCACGTCGTCGAACGTCTCCCGTACGCCCTCCTCGTCCTCCACCACCACGCCGGATGGCTGTCGGTACACCTTATGGACCGGCCGCCCCAGGGAGATCTTGTCGCGGAAACCCGCCGACAGGTTCTCGTAGATGCGCCGTGTCCCCTGGTCCCAGGTCTGCATCGGCGTCGCCACCTCGATATCGAAGAACTCGAGGTACCTCGAGAAGAGCGCTGCGGGCATGTCGAACACGTTCGTCGCCATCAGGAAGTTGACGAACATCGGCTTCAGGATCTTGTACCGGAAGTCCCCCGAGAATCCTCCCAGGTTCAGAACCGTCCCCATGCTGATGTAGTTGAACGGGTTGAGCGCGTTCAGCAGCTTTGACCGCGCGCGCGTCAGCCCCCCGAACCAGTGCAGGCGTCGCAGGACGCGCTGGAACTTCTCGATCTCGGGCTGCAGCTGCTCACGTATGTCCGAGTCGAAGTCGTGGGCGTAGAGCCGTCCCCCGTACTTCACGCTGTAGCTGAACCTGGTGTCGATCAGGTCGATCCCGAACCGCTCCATCAGCAGCACGACGTGGTGATAG